>FLNY01000121.1_pt1 | contig 94419 bp, 76 predicted proteins | sample 1140381 | NCBI WGS metagenome assembly FLNY01 (sample SAMEA3878172, study PRJEB12797) | bioreactor metagenome | biome: Moose rumen | place: Sweden | collected 2011-10
GGCAGTATCAATCTCAGCGTGGACAAGGTGATAGACATTGCCAAGACTATACCTACCATAAAACTGAGTCTGCCATATAGTGATACAGAGAGGGTCAAGACATTATTCCTCACGGAAAAGCACCAGAAGATTAAGCCGCTCTTCGACATCAAGGCCATCCTCAGCAAGGGGCGGAATTAAGCTAACAGGCGCACGCGCGAGCAGGGTGACGCATCGCCGAAGTCAGGAAATTATTTCAAAATGATGGCCTTCTCAGCGCAGTCAATTTTTCAGTTATGGAAAAAGTGATGTTCCTGAAATAGTGGGCAGGCGGATTCTCCATGAATGGAAAAGAGAGGCAACTCCTTTCGGTGTTGCCTCTCTTTTTGTTGTCGGGGCGACAGGATTCGAACCTGCGACCGCCTGGTCCCAAACCAGGAGCGCTACCGGACTGCGCTACACCCCGAAGGATTGCTCCTCGAAAAATGCGAGTGCAAAAGTAGCAATTATATTTGTTCTCGCAAAAACTTTACTTCAGAATTTCTTGGTCGACGAAGATTTTCTTCAGGGCCTGTACGCCGCGCTCAACTTGCTCGTCGGTGTGGGTTGCCATGAGTGCGAACCTCACGAGCGTGTCCTGTGGCGCACATGCCGGCGGAATGACGGGGTTGATAAAAACGCCTGCGTCGAATGCCAGTTTGGTCACGAGGAATGTCTTGTGGATGTCGCGGACATAAAGCGGGATGATGGGGCTTTCCGTATCGCCTATCTCAAAGCCCTCTTCCTTGAAGCGCTTCAGGGCATAGTTGGTCACATCCCAGAGTTTCTCTATACGCTCCGGCTCCTGCTGGATGATGTGCAGGGCTTCCATGGCTGCCGCAGTGGCTGCAGGCGTGTTGGAGGCGCTGAATATGTAGGTGCGGCAGGAGTGGCGCAGGAAGTTGATGGTGTCGGAGTCACCGGCTATGAATCCACCGATGCTGGCCAGGCTCTTCGAAAATGTTCCCATGATGAGGTCCACCTCGTCGGTCAGTCCGAAGTGGTCGCAGACACCGCGGCCCTGTCGTCCGAAGACACCAATGCCGTGTGCCTCGTCCACCATGATGGAGCAGTTGTACTTATGCTTGAGTTCAACAATCTTCGGGAGGTTTGCCAAGTCGCCTTCCATGGAGAATACGCCGTCGACGACTATCAGTTTTATGGCTTCTTCGGGCAGTTTCTGCAGGGTACGCTCCAGGTCGTCCATGTCGTTGTGCTTGTAGCGCAGTTGCGTAGCAAACGACAGGCGCCGTCCGTCAACGATGCTGGCATGGTCGCGGTCGTCGCAGATAATATAGTCGTTGCGCCCGACAACTTGTGCCAATACGCCCTGATTGACGGAGAATCCGGTGGAGAAGCAGAGGGCTTCGTCCTTTCCCACGAATTCGGCCAGTTCCCGTTCCAGTTGCAGGTGGAGGTCGAGCGTTCCATTGAGGAACCGGCTTCCGGCACAGCCTGCACCGTAGGTGTCAAGGGCTCGCTTGGCAGCGTCAATCACGCGCTGATCGCCTGTAAGACCTGTGTAGGCGTTTGATCCGAACATCAGTACATGATGTCCTTCCATTTCAACTTCTGTACCTTGCTTACTGGTTATCGCGCGAAAGTACGGATAGATACCTTCTGCCATGAAATGCTGGGGCACGCGATAACTTTTATGCTTTTCTTGTAATTGTCCCATTTAGTTGATGTAGATAAAAACGAATTTTATCGTCAGTATTTTCAAAATCAGTTGCAAAGATAATCTAATTAGGCAAAAGGACAAAAAAAATAAGGCATTTTTACTCATTTGCTGTTTTTTTGTGCAATGTTTTGGAGGTTGAAGGTTGGAGGCTGGAGGTTTTCTGGTGGGAAAGGACGAAAAATTCTTCTTCAAGAGTGCTTATTTGGAAAATAAATGTATATTTGCATGGATATATTGCGTCTGAAAGCATGATGCACAAGATTCTGTTTATTGTAAATCCCCACTCCGGCACATCCGACAAATCAACCTTCCAGCCAATGGTCGAACGGGTTGTTGATTTGTCAAGATTCCAGTATGAAGTGGTGTTTACGGAATATGCGGGTCATGCTACGGAACTGGCACAACAAGCGGTGAAGGATGGCTATGATGCAGTCGTGGCCGTAGGTGGCGACGGCACAGTGAATGAAACCGCCCGTGGGCTGATAAACACCCAGACCGCCTTGGGGGTGGTGCCATGCGGATCGGGCAACGGTTTGGCACGCCATCTTATGATTCCGCTCTCAATAAAGAAGTCGCTGGAAATCATCAACGATTTTGAAGTACATGACCTGGACTACGGATTGATTGACGGACACCCCTTCTTCTGCACTTGCGGAATGGGGTTCGACGCATTTATCAGCCAGAAGTTCTCCGAGGCAGGCAAGCGTGGTCCGGCCACCTACCTGGAACAAATCCTGAAAGGAGCACTGAACTATCAGCCGGAAACCTATGAACTCTCCGACGAATCGGGGAAATACCGCTATAAGGCATTCCTCGTGTCCTGTGCAAACGCTTCGCAGTATGGCAATAATGCCTATATAGCACCGCAGGCATCAATGAGCGACGGCCTGCTGGATGTAATCGTAATGGAGCCCTTCGATATGATCGATGCACCACAGATAAGCCTGGAAATGTTCAACAAGACATTGGACAAGAATGCCTTTATAAAGACTTTCCGCACCAAACGGCTGCAGATTCATCGAAAGGAGGAGGGTGTGATTCACTACGACGGTGACCCTGCACAGGCAGGAAAGGACATCACTGTTGAGGTGGTGCACAAGGGCATAAAAATCATTGTCAACCGAAATGCCGACAAACGCCTCCGCCGTCCCAATGCCATCCAGTCGGCGGCATCCTATTTCTTCAATGAAATCAATGCGATACGACAGGACATGGTAAAGCAAGGAAGGCATGTAATGGCCATCAGTAAAGTGCTGCAGAGGAAGTTAAACAAGTAAATGACAATCAGGATATTATGAGAAAGATAGGCTTTCTGTTCGATTTGGATGGTGTCATACTGGATTCCGAGCCTCAGTACGACATCTTTTGGGGCAACCAATTCCTGAAAGCCTATCCGCAAAATCCAGAATTACATCGTGCGATAAAAGGACAGACGCTGACCGAAATCTTCAACAGGTTCTTCCCGGATGTGGCAACGCAGGAACAAATCACCCGGGAACTGAATGACTATGAGCGAAACATGCCCATGCCCTGGGTGGAAGGCTTTCCGTATTTTGCCCGGGAAATAAATTCGGCGGGGCATCTCTCTTGCATCGTTACCAGCAGTAACCAGCCTAAGATGCGCAGTGTCTATGCCCAGCATCCAGAATTGCGGCAACTCGTATCTCGGCAAGTTACATCGGAAGACTTCCACGAAAGCAAGCCATCGCCCGAGTGCTATCTCATGGGAATGCAGCGGCTGGGGTTGGAACCGGCTCGGTGCATTGCCTTTGAGGACAGCGTCAATGGGCTGAAATCGGCTCATGCGGCAGGCGTCAGGGTGGTGGGGCTGGCCACAAGTCTGACCGTTGAACAAATAGAAGACCTGCATTTGGCCGACCTGATTATCCCAGATTTCAAGAAAATAACGGTGCCCGAACTGATATCGGCATTGAAAATGCAATAAAAGAGGAAAAACATCGTTTTATAAGAAAATTTAGACATGCGTATAAGATTGTATAAAACAGCATTCCTCTTGATAAGCACTTTCCTGTTGCTTTCCTGCGACGATACCGACTCTTTCGCTCCCGCTGGAAATAGGACGCTGACCTTTGCAGAAGAAACGGTGGATCTCGGTGTCGTGTTCAGCGGCATGCCGTCGGCCACGAAGGACATTTGGGTGTACAATAGTACCGGCGACGGCATCGTATGCAGTGAAATCCGTTTGGCTCAAGGCAATCAGACGGGGTTCCGTGTGAATGTGGACGGCTGGTATCTCGGCCCCACTTCCGGCTATCGTGCACAGGATGTGGAAATAGCCAGCGGCGACAGCATCCGCATCTTTGTTGAACTGACATCGTTTGCGACGGGGCGTGAGGAACCGCAGGAACTGAGCGACTACCTCATCTTTACCCTCGATGGAGGCACTACCCAGCGACTGCTCCTGAAAGCAACGACACTGGATGCGGTAGAGTGGGAAAACTATGATATATCTTCATCAGTGACCGTTGCCGAGGATAGGCCAGTTCTGGTACGGAAAACCATCACCGTGGCAGAGGGTGCCGTCTTGACCATTGCCGCAGGTACCACACTCTATTTTGCCAACAACGCCGGTATCGATGTACATGGTACCCTGGTGTGCGAAGGCGAGGCCGGAAATGAAGTCTGTCTCCGCGGCGATCGTATCGACAATATGTTCGACTACCTGCCCTACGACCGCGTAGCCGGACAATGGCAGGGAGTCCATTTCTATCCGTCTTCCGTTGGCAACAGACTGACCTACACTGACATACACAGTACCTACAACGGAATCGTGATTGACACCCCCACAAACGAAGGAATACATCTCACCGGAGAACAACTGACCGTGCACAACTGTCAGGGCTATGGAATTCTCTCACAGGGTGCTAACATCCAATTGGTGAACACCCAGGTGTCAAATGCCCTGGAATCCTGCCTGAACCTTGAAGGTGGTGGCGCCTATATAAACGGGTGTACATTTGCCCAGTTCTATCCCTTCGACTCTCAGCGCGGTGCGGCGATTAGGTTTTCAAACTATGAAGCCGACCTCTATCAAATGACCTGCTTGAACTCAATCTTCACGGGTTATGCAGACGATGTTGTGGCAGGAGCAGTTGCGGATAATGGTAAAGCCTTTGTCTATCAGTTTGACCACTGCCTGCTTCGCACGGAAATACCTTCGAACGAACACAAGGACAACTTCGTTGACTGCATCGTAGAGGATATAACGAGCGAGGAGGAGGGATCCTTCCATAATTTTGCCGTATTTGACACAGAGAACCTGATATACGATTTCTCGCTGGCGACAGGTTCGGCAGCCATCGGCAATGCGGCCCCAGTAACGGTACCGTCAATCGACCGACTTGGTGCTTCCCGCGACGAGCACCCCGACATGGGAGCCTATGAATATATAGAAGCAAACGAATAAACGAAACAAATATCTATTAACCTCGACCATGAAAGATGTAAAACTTGAAATTAAGATGCGCTTTGCCCAACTGGCAGAACTTTCCGACGAGGAACGCACCCTAGTGGAGCGCGCCATCCGCTCAACGGCTCGTTCGTACTCCCCATACAGCAATTTCTCGGTGGGTGCTGCCATTCGTCTGGGCGATGGCCAGATTTTCGACGGAGCCAATCAGGAGAACGCAGTGTTTCCTGTTGGTCTGTGTGCAGAGCGTACCGCTATTTTTGCTGCACAGGTGGCGCATCCAGAACTTCCTATAACGGCCATTGCCATAGCAGCGAAGAATCCACATGGAGAACTCACCGAAGAGCCTGTGACGCCCTGCGGTTCTTGCCGTCAGGTGATGTTGGAAATTGAAAATCGGTATAAGGTACCCATGCGTGTGCTGCTCTACGGGAAGAAGGGCATTTACTTAATTGAAACCGTCAAGGACCTCATGCCTCTCTCGTTTGCAGACGAGAACATGGAGCGCAACGGCTAGAGCCTTTCATAGAGACGGACATATTTTTCAGCCACGCCGATGTAGTCGTGGTTAAGTCTGATATATTGCACAGATTCCTTTTGGAGTTGTTCCAAGAGGGTTCTGTGCTTTATTAATTCTGTGAGTTTTTGTGTTACGCTTTCCAGAGTGGGCTGTACATTGACGATGGCCCTTGGTGTGTGGGGATGTAGCAATGCATAGTGTTCTTCTTCTCCTCCTCCGACTACTACGACACCTTTGCTCATGGCGAGCAGTGCATTCATGGCGGGAGTGTAGCTATAAAGCTGGTCGAGCATTACATCAGCCTGTTCCACGCGTTGCTGATACTCGTTGAAGGGGACATTCTCAACTACTTTTAGTTCGGCTGTTTCGGGGAAGGCATCCACAACCTTCCTGGCTCCTTCCAGCATGATGTCGGTCCCCTTGTATTTGTTGCGCGTTTTGTTTATGCCGATGAACAGTTTTATTTTGTGTTGTTCCTTTTCTTTCTTCCTGTTGGCGGGCAGTTCGACGGGGTAGGGGATGAAAGTGGTTTTCCCAGGGAAGAACTGCATATAGGCCATGTGATACTCCCAAAGTCCTGCGACAACGGCATCGCAGTCTGTTGCTATCATTTTGTTCAGTTGTTCCTTCTCGGTGCCGATCCAGTCGTTGACATAGCGCTGTGCTTCCTGGTCGTTCCGCAGGGTATTCCCCAGGTTGAAGTCGCTATAGCGCATGATGCCTTTCTCTCGGCATGCGCGTACCCAATAGCTGTCCATGCCGAAGGCTCCCAGTACTATTTTTTTGTTGTGTTGTCGGAGGAAGTGGTAGAACCAGTGCAGCCTGGCGGCTTTCAGTTCGAAGAACATTGGGTTGATAAGTTGTACGATGTCGTATCCCATGAAGTGGCTGAGGTTGCGCATGAGCTTTGCCCATAACAGCAGTCCCCCCAGTTTTCCTTCCCTTCTGCTGAGGTCGATATCGCGCGGATAGTCCTTCCAGAAGTCGCCGTTGCTGGCTACTGTCACCTCATGTCCCAACTGGCGCAGTCCCTTTGCCAGTGTGTTGTGTACATTGCTGTATTCGCCAAGGAGCAGGATGCGCATGTTTTAAGGTTTAAGGTGTGAGTAGAAGGCCCAGAGCAGGTATTTTGTGGAGTACCACTTCAATGGGAGCGGCCACCAGTGCAGTTGTCGAAGTTGTCGTTTGCCCTGCACCAGTCTGTCGCCGTTGCCCGACAGGTGCTTGATGTTGTAGATATAGTCGCCTGCCAGTTGTGCTATCCTGCGCCGGCAAGCCTTGTATTGTTTGCCCTCGAGGTGGTAGAGATACCAGTCGAGCCGCTCAATCAGTTTGAAATGGTCGTTTAGCCTTTGTGCGACAGTCTGGTCGTTTTGCTTGCCAACGGCAGAAGCGGGATGTTCCCTGTAGGCGTATGCACTGATGTTTACGACACGCACGCTCTGCATTTCGAGCAGTGCTTTCAGTGCAAATTCCTCGTCTTCGCCGTATTGGAGGGCAGGGCAGAACCGCAGGTTTTTGATTCTTTCCTTCAGAAAGACATACGGCCACACTGCACCGAAGATGTTGTGGTGGCGTACATAGTAGGTGCCAGCACACAGGTGGTGAGGCCTTGAACTGTGTTTTTGCTTGTTGAAGGTAAAGGCAACGGCGTCTGGAGCCTCGCTCCGGAGCAGTTTCAGTACTTTCTCATACTTTTCGGTAACGAGCCGGTCATCGGCATCGACAAACTGTATGTATCTGCCTGTTGCTAATTCCAGCCCTTTGTTTCTCGCTTCCGAAACGCCCCTGTGCTCGCTGCGAACCAATTTTCCTCCATATTTTCCGACCAGCGTGGCATCGACGGGTGTCTCGCTGCCATCGTCAACAACGACAATTTCCCTTTCGTCGTCGGTCAGCAACAGTTCTGCAATGCTTTGCAGGCATTCTTCCAGCCAGGCGGACGGGGTGTTGAACGAGGGTATGATGAAAGAGATGAATGGCATCAGAAGATTTACAATTTACGATTTTACTATTTCTTTGATTTGCAAAGTTGGTAATAGATTTTTGATATCGCGAATAAGGTATTTATACCTAGTGTGTTACATATTATCTGTTTGAGTGAACCAAAATAGGATTTCCGTTTCATTTCATTTCGTTCTCCACTCAGTTTGTATATGTCCAGCGCAATGTTTATCAGGTAGCGTTGGAAATCGCTGCTACTATGTGTTTCATAACTCTCTGCGCTAAGGCTGTACAGCGTCTTCAGTGCGGCAGCGTCAGCAGCATGTGTGATGCCCTGCTCGTTGTCATAATAGCGGTAACAGCCCCGTGTCGTGGTGGCGATGCAGATGTGTTCGTTGAGCAGTTCCGTCATGAGCGCCACATCCTCAAAGGCGTTGCTTGCCTTGAAAGGATGCCTTTCCAATAAATCCCGCCTGAAAACCTTGTTGCAGGCAAAGCAGTGCCGATAGCCCTGGGTCTGCACCCAGTAGTCGTGCGGGGTAGTGAAGGCTTCTTCCCGCAGGGTCTTTCCCGTGGGTGCGTGCCTGTTCGGAAACCCTTTGTGGATAGGATACTCCAGCACATCCACCTGCCTGTTCTTCTCCAGCGTGTCCATTGCTGTCTTGTAAGATTCCGGCGCCACCTCGTCGTCGCAGTCGGCAAAGGTTATATAGTCGCCGTCGGAAGCGGCAATGCCTGTATTTCTTGCATGCGAGAGTCCTTGGTGGGGGGTGAGCACGGCCTTGACCTCCTTGTGACCCGCTGTCAGTTGCCGGCACAGCTCGGTACTTCCGTCAGTTGAGCCGTCGTCCACGAGAACGATTTCGTAGTTGCCGGCCAGTTGGCCGACAAGACTGTCCACGCACCTTCTGAGGGTGTGCTTGCCGTTCCAGACCGCAACGATTACAGAAAGTTTCATGCGGCAAAGATAATAAAATCCGCGCACAATCAAAATTGTGGACCATTTTCAGTGCAAATAAATCTGTATTAAATGTAAGGGTTCTTGGTCAAAATGTCGGTTGTGTTCCTGTCGTTTTCCGTTTTGGCTCCAGTTGCGTTGCGTTTGGGCGGAAGTCGTACTCCGTTTTAGCCCCAGTTATCGTGCGTTTAAGCCCCAAATGAAAACCGCACAGGCGGTAGTGGTGTGCAAAAGCTCCCAATTCGTTGAACGACAGTACTTTGTATCTCCTCTTCTTGCGATGCCGATATGGATTGTTCCATTGTGCTATTGTTCTATTTTTCCTTTGTTGTGCAATAAATGGTGCGTAGATTGCGTTTTTGTAGTATGAGCGAGTCTTCTGGCAACGGACTTTATCGCGTTTTGTTGAAGAGCACCACGCTGTTTGCTTCGGTGCAGGGATTTTGCGTGCTGCTGTCTCTGCTCCGCAACAAAGTGGTGGCAGTTGTCTTAGGGCCGGCAGGCATGGGTGTCATTAACCTATACAACTCAGTGATTCGCCTGCTGGTTTTGCTGACGGGGGGCGGCCTTGGCACCAGCGGTGTAAGGTATGTGTCGTCGGGTGGAATGTGGAAGGAGGACTCGCTACGCGCTTGCCGCAGGCAAGAATGTGGAAGGAGGAATGTGGAAGGAGAGAGGCTTGCTGCTGCGGATCAGGTGCGCGGTTGGTCGTTGCTGTTGGCACTTGCCGGCACGGTGCTGACAGCGATGTTAAGCCCGTTTCTGAGTGTTATCGCGTTTGGCGACCATGCACATACGCTGGCTTTTGTGTTGCTGTCGCCCGTTGTAGGTCTGTCCACCTTTGCCGCAGGTGAACTTGCGTTGTTGAAGGGTGTCGGTTGTCTGAAAGGTTTGGCTCGTCAGAGTGTGTGGAATGCCTTTTTTATGACTTTTCTGACCATTCCGGTGCTTTATTTTTGGAAAGAGGATGGCATTGTCCCCTCGCTGCTGCTTACGGCAGTGGTGCTGTTGCTGACAACTTGCCGGTATTCCCTCCGCGAAATACCTTTGGGCAGGCCTTGGCTGTTCGGGCGGCTGAAGCGAGAGAAGGCTCTGCTGGGTTTGGGGGTGGCCTTTGTGCTGGCTACGCTGGGCGGAAGTGTTATGGACCTGCTGGTCAGGGCGGTAATCCGTTCAGCCGGTTCACTTGACGATGTGGGCCTGTTCAGCGTGGCATACATGACCCCATTGACGCTGGCCACTATCTTTTTCTATTCGCTGGAAACCGATTTCTATCCCCGCCTGTCGGCATCGCAGATGAATACTGCCGAGGCACAGGCATTGACGAGTAATCAGATAGAAATCTCGTTGCTGTCCGTATCACCCGTTGTAATGCTTGCCTTTGTCTCTTTGAACTTCTTTGTGCCGCTTCTGTTCAGCGGCAAGTTCCTTCCCTGCGTGGCAGCCATGCAGGCAGTGCTTGTGGCTTTGGTGCTTCGTGCGGTCAAGTTGCCGTTGAGCTATGTGGCCCTGTCCCACGGAAAGAGCAGCCACTATATGATACTGGAAACGCTGTATGCCGTACTGTTCGTGGCGCTTGTCAGCCTTGGCTATTTTTATTACGGTGTCACAGGTGCAGGCTTCGGCGTACTGGCAACGGCGGCATTTGATTTTGCCACGCTGCTTTTCTATGCCCGTCGCTGGCACGGCTACCGTCTGCCGATACACATCGGCTGGCTGACTTGTGCCGAACTGCTGTTGACAGTCTTCTGTGCGGTGACTGCCTATTGCGTTCCGGATGCCTTCCGCTGGCTGGCGGCGATACCGGTGACCTTGGCTTTCCTGTTGAGTTATTGTGAGTTGAGGAGTCAGCAAGTGGGTAAGTAGACGAAGAAACAAGTAGATGGGTTTGCGGACAGTTTCTTAAAACCTCGAAAAACTTTTGTGCATAAAATATAAAAGATGTATATTTGCACATGTTTTTTGCGGATATCTCTTTCCGTGCGGAAAACCTATGCTAGTTGAAAAACAATTAATAACTATAAAACATTGAAAATATGTCATTATTGAACGGCCGTATTTTGCAAATAATAGGTCCGGTCATCGATGTCTGGTTCGACACCAAGGGCCAGGATCCGGAACAAGTATTGCCACGCATCTACGACGCATTGAAAGTGAAACGCGCAGATGGGCGTGAATTGGTAATTGAAGTGCAACAACACATTGGCGAGGACACGGTCCGTTGTGTGGCCATGGACAACACCGACGGTCTGCAGCGCGGGCTGGAAGTCATTGCTACGGGAGCCCCGATAGCCATGCCTGCAGGCGACCAGATTAAGGGCCGCATGCTGAATGTGACGGGTGGTCCCATCGACGGCATGGCACCTCTGGACATGGAAGGCGCCTATCCCATCCACCGCGAGGCTCCGAAGTTTGACGAACTGTCCACACGAAAGGAAACACTGGCAACGGGCATCAAGGTGATAGACCTGCTCGAACCCTACCTGAAAGGCGGAAAGATTGGTCTGTTCGGTGGTGCCGGCGTGGGAAAGACGGTGCTAATCATGGAACTTATCAACAACATAGCCAAGGGACACAACGGTTTCTCGGTGTTTGCCGGAGTGGGTGAGCGTACCCGTGAGGGCAACGACCTTATCCGTGAGATGATTGAGAGCGGTGTCGTGCGCTATGGCGAAAAATTCAAGGAAGCCATGGAAGAAGGCAAGTGGGACCTCTCGCTGGTCGATCCGGAGGAGCTGAAGAAATCGCAGGCCACGCTGGTCTATGGTCAGATGAACGAACCTCCAGGTGCTCGTGCCTCCGTGGCCCTTTCAGGACTGACTGTGGCAGAAACTTTCCGCGACAATGGAGGAAAGGACGGAGCCGCAGCCGACATCTTGTTCTTCATCGACAACATCTTCCGTTTCACCCAGGCAGGCTCGGAAGTATCGGCTCTGCTCGGCCGTATGCCTTCGGCTGTGGGATATCAACCTACGCTGGCCTCGGAAATGGGTACCATGCAGGAGCGCATTACCTCTACCAAGAAAGGCTCAATCACCTCTGTGCAGGCCGTGTATGTGCCGGCCGACGACTTGACCGACCCTGCACCTGCGACGACCTTCACCCATCTGGATGCTACAACTGTGCTGAGCCGCAAGATTGCGGAGCTGGGCATCTATCCTGCCGTAGACCCGCTGGCATCGACATCCCGCATTCTCGACCCGCTAATCGTGGGTAAGGAGCATTACGACTGTGCCCAGCGCGTGAAGCAGATACTGCAACGCTACAACGAATTGCAGGATATCATTGCCATCCTGGGTATGGACGAACTTTCCGATGAGGACAAACTGACTGTGAACCGTGCCCGCCGTGTACAGCGATTCCTGTCGCAACCATTTGCCGTGGCAGAGCAGTTTACGGGCGTCCCCGGCGTGATGGTTTCGATTGAAGATACCATCAAGGGCTTCAACATGATTCTCGACGGTGAAGTTGACGACCTGCCAGAGCAGGCATTCCTGAATGTCGGGACCATAGAAGATGCCATCGAGAAAGGAAAGAAACTCATGGCAGCTGTAAATGCATAACAATTCCTTATAAATATTCTGACGATGAGTTTGTCACTGAAAATTGTTTCTCCTGAGAAAATCGAATTCCAGGGCGAAGTGGACAGCGTAAAGGTGCCCGGTGCCATGGGAAACTTCGAAATACTTACGAACCACGCTCCCATCATCTCCCTTTTGGAAGTTGGTGCCGTGGAATATAAGGCCAACGGGGAAACCAGCAAAATAGACATTAACGGCGGCTTTGTCGAGGTGAAACGGAATGAAGTAAGCCTCTGCGTGGAATTGAAAAAATGAACATGGACGAGGCAAGGAAACTGAGCAAGCGCTACAACCGGCAGTCATTGTGGCTGGTGGGAGGACTGACTGCCATACTGCTGATTGTCATGAGGGTATGGTACATGAATCAGTTGCTCACCCCGATTGTCGCATGTGCCCTCTTTTTCCTTTTTGTCTGTTCGTTGACAGCAATAGTCTGGCGGAAGGTAGCAATCCAATCGCCCGACAACCTTCCCACATTCTACACGGCAGAATCCGGTGCACGCTTCCTGCTGGCCTTGCTGCTGATGTTCGTCTACTATTTGGCGGACAAGTCCGGCATCAAGACCTTCATAGGCGTTTTTGCCATTTACTATTTTGCTACATTGATACACACATCGCTTTATTTTTCAAGAATATCAAACCGTCTTGACAAACAGAAGACTTATGATGAAAAAACTGAGTAGCCTATATATCTTGCTCCTGCTGTTGCTTCCCTTGCAAATGCGGGCGGCGGAAGGAGAGCAGGAATTGAACATACCCGAGATTGTGCTTGAACACATGTCGGATGCTTACGAATGGCACATTGCTTCCTATAAAGGAAAGCACATCAGCCTGCCACTGCCCATCATTGTGCGGAACAGCGAGACAGGCAAGTGGTTCGTAGGTTTTTCTGAGCATGGGAAACTGCCGGAGCCTTTCTACTTCGACAAGGAACATCATGGGAAGATTTATCAAAGATTAGCCGACGGCTCAACCACACGCCCCATCGACCTGAGCATCACCAAGACCGTGGCTCAGATATGGATTGTCGTCATCGTGCTGATAGTAGTGTTCCTCTCGTGTGCACGCTGGTATAAGAATAAGGATGAGCGTAGCGAGGCTCCGTCAGGTTTTGTAGGAGCAATGGAGATGTTAGTCATGACCATTCACGACGATGTGGTGAAGTCGTCGATAGGGGAGAAGCATTACAAAAAATATGCTCCCTATCTGCTCACGGTGTTCTTCTTCATCCTGACCACTAACTTGTTGGGACTGCTCCCCGTATTTCCCGGCGGAGCCAATGTGACCGGCAACATCAACATCACCTTTTTCTTGGCGCTTTGCACAATGATTGCCATCAATCTGTTCGGCAACAAGGAATACTGGAAAGAGATTTTTTGGCCGGATGTGCCTCTCTTCCTAAAAGCCTATCCGGCTCCCATCATGCCGGTGATAGAACTGTTCGGCGTTTTCACCAAGCCGTTTGCACTGATGATCCGTCTCTTTGCCAACATGATGGCAGGCCATGCAGTAATCCTCAGTTTCACCTGCGTGATTTTCCTAGGATGGTCGATGGGCGTCGGCTTCGGACTGGGACTGAACGCCTTCAGCATCATTATGCTGCTGTTCATGAACTGCCTTGAACTGCTGGTGGCTTTCGTACAGGCTTATGTGTTCACAATGCTGAGCGCTGTATTCATCGGTCTGGCACACAAAGAAGAACATGAAGAATAACATGGAATATTAACCAACATTTAATTAATAACAAACAAAAAAACTAAGTATTATGATTCTATCAACATTATTGGCCGCAGAAGGACTCGCTCAGCTGGGTTGCGGCATCGGTGCAGGTATTGCAACAATTGGTGCAGGTATGGGAATTGGTAAGATAGGTAGCAGTGCTATGGATGCAATTGCCCGCCAGCCCGAAGCATCTGGTAAGATTCAGACAAACATGATTCTTACTTCGGCTTTCGTTGAAGGTTGTGCGCTCTTCGCAGTGGCAGCATGTGCGTTCCTTATTAAATAAAAATTAACAAGAGCAGATGGATTTCCAAAACCTACCATCCATACTCACTCCCGACCTCGGCCTCCTGTTTTGGATGCTCCTGGCCTTTCTGGTGGTGTTTTTTGCATTGGCAAAGTTCGGCTTCCCTGCCATCATCAATATGGTGGAAAGTAGGAAGAACTATATTGACGAGAGCCTGCAGAAAGCCAACGAGGCCAACGAGCGCCTTGCCAATGTGAAACAGGAGAGCGAGCAACTGTTGCAGACGGCCCGGGAGCAACAGGCTCAATTACTCCGCGAGGCTGCTGCCACACGCGACGACATCATCGACAAGGCCCAGACGGCAGCGCGTGCCGAGAACGCACGGCTACTGGAGGAAGGCAAGGCCGAGATTGCTGCCGCAAGGAGTAATGCTGCCAAGGAAATGCGCTCGCAGGTAGCGGAACTTTCTGTGCAGATTGCCGAGAAAGTGCTCAAGGAGCGACTCGCCTTGGATGAAAGCCAGATGGCTATGATTGACAAACTGCTCGACGAGATTCCTACTGACGATAAATAACTAATTATGGATTTTGGTATCATTGCTGTTAGATATGCGAAAGCGCTGCTGAAGAGTACCTCCGATCCGAAAGAGGAAGCCCGGGTGTATGCCGATATGCAGACACTGTTGAAGTGCTACATCGATACTCCGGAACTGCATCAGGCCATCGGTAATCCCATGATTGCCAAGGAGAGCAAGCTCCTGCTTTTACAAACGGCCTGTGGAACGGGGCATTCAGTACTGACAGACCGTTTCATCCAGATGGTGCTTGACAAAGGACGCGAGGAAATCATGCAGCTCATAGCATCGTCCTACATTACGCTTTACCGCCAACAGAAGAATCTTGTTCGAGCAAAGCTCACCACTGCCGCACCTGTCTCCACTGAGACGGCAGATAAAATGAGGCGGATGGTTGAGTCCAAGACTAATGGAACTGTGGAGTTTCAGACAGAAATAAATCCTGAACTCATTGGAGGATTTATCCTGGAATATGATACCTACAGGATGGATGCCAGCGTCAAATCGAAGCTCCAAGCCATCCTCACACAGTTGAAAAAATAACACCAATCAGTAAAAAAGAAGAAAATGTCAGATAAATTAAAACCAAGTGAAGTTTCAGATGTGCTATTGAAGCAGTTGCATGCGATTACCGACAGCACCAAGTTCGACGAAGTCGGCACAGTGCTTCAGGTCAGCGACGGTGTAGCCCGCGTCTACGGTTTGCGCAATGCAGAAGCGAACGAACTCCTGGAGTTTGAGAACGGTACCATGGCCATCGTGATGAACCTGGAAGAGGACAATGTCGGTTGCGTGTTGCTCGGCCCGACTGCCGGCATTAAGGAGGGACAGATCGTTAAGCGTACGCACCGCATCTCCTCCATTCGCGTCAACGACAACATGCTGGGACGCGTCATCAATCCTCTGGGTGAAGCCATCGACGGTAAGGGCGACATTGACTTGACCGACTCTTTTGAGATGCCCCTCGACCGAAAGGCACCAGGCGTTATCTATCGCCAGCCGGTGAAGGAACCCCTTCAGACCGGACTCAAGGCTGTTGACTCCATGATTCCGATCGGACGAGGACAGCGTGAACTTATCATCGGTGACCGACAGACCGGAAAAACCGCCATTGCCATCGACACAATCATTAACCAGAAGAGTTTCTACGAGGCTGGGAAACCTGTCTATTGTATTTATGTTGCAATAGGTCAGAAGGCGTCTACGGTAGCCGCATTGGTCCAGACCTTGAGGGAACATGGTGCTTTGGCCTATACAATCATCGTCAGTGCAACGGCTGCCGACCCTGCCGCAATGCAATATTATGCTCCGTTTGCAGGTGCGGCCATCGGTGAATACTTCCGCGACAGAGGACATGCCGCCTTGGTTGTCTATGATGACCTGTCCAAGCAGGCCGTAGCCTATCGTGAAGTATCGCTCATTCTCCGCCGCCCTTCCGGCCGCGAAGCCTATCCGGGCGATGTGTTCTACCTCCATTCCCGTCTTCTCGAGCGTGCCGCCAAGATTAACGAACAGCAGGAGGTTGCCGAGCAGATGAACGACCTTCCCGCATGTCTGAAGGGACATGTCCGTGGTGGTGGTTCGCTTACGGCCCTGCCCATCATCGAAACCCAGGCAGGCGATGTCTCGGCATACATACCGACCAATGTGATTTCCATCACCGACGGCCAGATTTACCTTGAAACCGATCTCTTCAATCAGGGATTCCGTCCTGCCATCAATGTCGGGATTTCCGTTTCCCGCGTGGGAGGTTCGGCGCAAATCAAGAGCATGAAGAAGGTGGCTGGTACCCTGAAGATTGACATGGCCCAGTATCGTGAGCTGGAGTCCTTCTCGAAGTTCTCCAGTGACATGGATGCCGTGACGGCAATGACCCTTGACCGGGGACGCAAGAACAATCAGTTGCTCATTCAACCGCAGTACAGCCCTATGCCTGTTGGCGAACAGATTGCCATTCTCTACTGTGGTATCAATGGGCTGATGCATGCCGTACCGGTTGAGAATGTACGTGCTTGTCAGGATCTCTTCCTTGAGAAACTGCGCTCGGCCCACGCCGATGTCATCGATTCGCTGGGTTCCGGAAAACTTACCGACAGCGATATTGACATCATCAAGAAAGTTATGGAAGAAATCGTGGGTCAGTATAAGACCGAGTAGGGAACCTCACCGATTCATACCAATCTTCAGACAAAGATATGGCATCACTCAAAGAAATTAAAAACCGGATAGCAAGTGTCAATAGCACCCGTAAAATCACGAGTGCAATGAAGATGGTTGCCTCCAGCAAACTGCACCATGCACAGGTCATGATAGAAAACATGCTGCCCTATGAGTCAATGCTGGAGCACATCCTCAAGACTTTCATTGCCTCGGAGGCCGATGCACAGACAGTGTTCAGTCAGCAGCGAGAGGTACATCGTGTGGCACTTGTTGTCTTCAGTTCAAACAGCAGCCTGTGTGGCGGCTACAATTCCAATGTGATCAAACTCATGACTCACGCCATTGCCGAATACGAGCAGCTTGGCCGTGAGAACATCGTGATTTATCCCATTGGGCGTAAGGTGGCTGAAAAAGTCCAGAAAATGGGCTACACCGCAGCCGGTGACTTTGCTGCGCTGGCAGACAATCCCAATTTCCAGCAGTGTATGGACATTGCACAGGAATTGGGCATGCAATTCGTGGAAGGTAAAATTGACAAGGTGGAACTCATCTACCACCACTTCAAGAGTGCAGGCAGCCAGATTCTCACCCGCAAGGATTTCCTTCCCATCGATGTCCAGTCGGAACTGGAAGCCGATCGTGAACGCGATTTAACTTCGAACATCGTGACGAAGAAGGCCCAGGACTACCTTAAGAACCGCAAGCCGGCCAAACAGCACGAGCAGGCTGAGGCCAAACCGCTGAACGACAACTTCCTGGTTGAACCAGACATGAACACCGTGCTGAGCCAACTGATTCCCAAACTGGGACACTTCATGCTCTACACGGCACTGCTCGACAGCAACGCTTCCGAGCATGCTGCCCGTATGGTTGCCATGCAGACGGCCACCGACAATGCCGACGAACTGCTGCGACAACTTAACTTGCAGTACAACAAGGGCCGTCAGCAGGCCATCACCAACGAATTGCTCGACATCGTCGGCGGTTCTGTGAACAATTAAATGCTTATCTTTTACTTGTATAAAGAGCGATTACAACAATGTAGTCGCTCTTTTTTCTTATTGTAATGGGAATTATTTCTTTCCTTTTCTGCGGTTGCAGTCGCGGCAGAGCATCTGGCAGTTATCTTCTACGGTACGGCCTCCCTCTGCCCAAGGTGTGATGTGATCGCCTTCCATTTGATCTATTTCAAAATGTTCGCCGCATAGCGGACAGATTCCTTGTTGCTTTTCATAGATTGCCAGTTTAATGTCTTCCGGGAAAGCACGCAGACCGAGATAGTGCTCGTCGCGTGTGAGGACAAAGGGGCAGATACCCATTTTAGTCTGCACTTCAGAGTCAATAACCAGTCGTCCTATTTCAGCATCAAGTGAACTTTTGTCGAGTACGGTACCATGGAACCGGTCATACAGTGTCCCCCAGTCCACGCCTTTCATGATTTTTTTGCGTTTCCCTACATCGAAAGTGGCAAATACCCATGTTATCACCGCATTGAAATATTGCCATAACTGCGACGCATTAGGATCATGTTGGTGTTGTGCCATATAGGTTTCTATGTTCATCGGGGTACTTGGCTTGTTCAGGGAGTTTGCCATCCATTTTAAGGCTGTTTCTAAATAGTCTTGCCGTATGGGTGAGCCTGACAACAAATGGTGTCCCATGTTGTAGGCAGCGCAGTTCGACTTGGAGAAATAACGCTTGGCATCGCTTACGAACGGACCTGCATACACTGCATTACGCAGTTCTTGACGGGTGAGTCGCTCGCCTGCGATGTTAATGGTTTCAAACCATTTCAGTTTTTCTTTGTCATTACCTGAACATACATATACCATCAATTCATAATCCAAAATCTTTCGCTTGTCAACCTCTGTCAGATTATGAAAGTATTGAAAATCATAGGCGAAGTCGCCGTTTACATACTGGCATAGGCTGATGGTTCGTTGCTGTCCGTCCATTACTTCGTATGGGACCTCGGCATCTTTGTCTCTTGCAGCCCAATACATCACATTTAGTGGAAAGCCATTCAATACGGTGGTAATCACAGCATTGCGTTTCTTTTCATCATAGATAAACTCTCGTTGGTAAGGTGGTCGGATATCGAGCAGTCCTCCATATCCACGCACACCAGCTTCTTCGTTATCTTCGTAGCCTGCAGTCAGTTCTGCAACAGTTACTTTCTTTAGTTCTATTTTCATTGTTTATCTCTTTTAGCAATAAATAATCTCATGTACATTCTCTTGCCCTTTAGATATGGCCGGTCGTATTTGTCATATCCTGGTATTCTTATGTCGTATGAAGATACGAGCATATTTGCGCTTTCCATTGATATGCCATCCATCTGCTCCAGGCGCAAGCAATTCATTGTTTCTTCCTGATGCAGATGCGTGCATAAGTGATGCGTACTCTCTCTCTCTCTCTCTCTCTCTCTCTCTCTCTAGGGATTCAGTAATGGAGGCCTCTTTGTCTTTTATCAATCCGTGTGCTTTAACGGGTACATTTTCAGCGTTTCTGAAGTCATTGGCATTGATAATGACAAATTGTTCTGGATTGTATTTATCCAGAAAGGTAATCGGCACGCCCATCACGCCATCGTAATCACAAGGAATATCTTGTACTTTATCCACATTGATGGCGTTGTAATTATCGTAGCGTGGGTATTCTTCAGGAGTATAGTGTTTGTAAAGAATTAACTCTTCGTGGCGCTTTTGGTGATCGAGATTGGTGTACCATGTACAATTTCTGAATTTTACTAATCCTGTTATTTTATTGAAAACACCCTCAGCGTATGTGTTTTGTTCCGTTTTCGGTATTTTGAAAAATGCATTCCCTGCTTTAAATCCATATCCTAACCATAATTTATTTTGCATAATAAGAGGGAATATCTCTTTGTATGTTATGGCATTAAGTGGTCCTATGATTAAAAAAAACTTGTCATATTTCATCAGTTGTGCCACATATTCGCGGAATAGGGAAAACGGTGGATTGGTGCAGACGATGTCGGCCTGTTGTAACAAGTCTGTACATTCTTGCGAACGGAAATCGCCATTGCCTTTCAAGAGTGTGAGCAGATTCTTGTCGTTCTGCAGTAAATATTGAACATCGGTAAGATCAATAGCACCATCGCCGTTCACATCGGTTACTTCCGAAATTTCCACCTTGTAGGCAACTCTGTGTTCCTCTTCACTTTCAGTGTCGATGGCAAACAGGTTCAGTTCCGTTCCCTGTACGGGTGAACCGTCGTAGCAGGTACAAATCAGTTTCTTCAGCCCCAGTTGATTGAAGTTGAGCGCAAAATACTTGAAGAAATTCGATTCGTAGGGATCATCGCAGTTGCACAATACCACCTTGTTGTGAAAGTGCTCACGATAGTGTTTCAACTCGTTTTCAATGTCGTTTAACTGCGTATAGAACTCGTCTTTCTTTGCATTCTTTGCTGCAGTGAGTGTTTGGTTAGCCATGTGCCATATAGGTTTTAGGCGAATGCTTATCAGTCGGAGGGTAGGCTAATGCAAAGCACAAAAAAGCATGAACGATATTCTCATCCATACTTCAAGGCTTTAGCACTTGCCTACAAAACCGGATAAGTCACGCCCATGCTATATAGCACAGGCGCCTGCAACTTATTCTTTCGGTTTTGTCTCTTTGAATGTGCTAAATTCTGAAGTATTCCGAATAACAGCAAACGCTTGTTAGTTTTCCACGAAGACGGATGCAGGGCTCGCTTGCCGTGTGCTGCATCCGTGAGACAAAGTTAAGTGTTTTTTTCGGAACTGCCGCATTTTGCTTCGTTTATTTTCAAACAGATGCCTTTCACCACTCTTGAAAGAACCTTTTACGACGCTTTGGCAGAGGGTTCTGGACTGCCTTTGCAACCTGTTGGAATCCAACGGATTGCAATTGAGCCTTAAACGCGATGCGTTTGGGCTTCAAACGCAAGCCATTTAGGCCCCAAACACATTGCGAATGGGCCCCAAACGGAAAACGAGTGAAAAACAGGGGCGTTTTCAGTTGCTTTTTTGCAACTTTTGTGTACCTTTGTAGGTTGAATGATTAGTTCTCAAATTGAATAAGGAGAAACGCTTTATGGACCATCATATTTCAGCCATTCGCGAGGTTGCCGCACAATGTCTACATGACGAGGCACAGGCCTTGCTCGACCTGATACCACAGTTGGATGACAATTTCGACCGTGCTGTCGATTTGATCTTCAGCTGCCATGGCAAAGTTATCGTCACGGGTGTGGGCAAGAGTGGGCATGTGGGGGCGAAGATAGCCGCCACGCTGTCGAGCACCGGCACGCCCTCGTTCTTCATCAATCCACTGGATGTCTTCCACGGTGACCTCGGCGTGATAACAAAAGAGGATGTGGTGCTGGCACTGAGCAACTCGGGGCAGACCGACGAACTGCTCCGATTTGTGCCAATGCTTCAGCAGATGGAGATACCCATCGTCTCAATGACGCGCAACCCGAAGTCGCTCCTGGCAAAATACAGCACCATCCATATCACCGTAAGCGTGAAGAAGGAAGCCTGTCCGCTGAATCTGGCACCCACCAGCAGCACCACGGCAGCACTGGCCATGGGCGATGCACTGGCCATAGCACTGATGCAGCTCCGGAAGTTCAAGCCTAAGGACTTCGCGCAGTTCCATCCCGGCGGTGAACTTGGCAAGCGCCTGCTCACCACGGCGGCCGATGTGATGCGCTCGGACGAACTTCCCATCGTGCCCACCGACATGCACCTGGGCGAGGCCATCATCCTGGTGAGCAAAGGAAAACTGGGACTGGGCGTTTCGCTGGAGGACGGTCGGGTGGTGGGACTCATCACCGACGGTGACATACGCCGCGCCATGGAACGCTGGCAGGCAAAGTTCTTCGACCACACCGTCAGCGACATCATGACACGGGAGCCCAAGACCGTTACACCGAACACCAAGATTACAGAGATACAACGCATCATGCACCGTCACAAAATCCATACGGTGCTCGTAGTGGACAAGGAAAGACATCTGCTGGGCATTGTCGACCACTATTCATGCATGATTTGATGCCTCGCAGAATGAACCGCCTTTGTACCATCATCTTCCTTGTCCTGTCGCTCTTCGCAGGCAATGCCGTACGGGCACAGGAGCCGACTTCCGACTCGTTGCTGGTTGAAGCAATGGAAAGAGAGGGCGTAACTTTCTCACGCAACAATGCCATCGTGCTGCTGGAGTCGGGGCAGGAGAAGTTCGACGACCTCTTCCTCGCCATCCGCAATGCCCGTCACAGCATACACCTGGAATATTTCAACTTCAGGAACGACTCCATAGCCAGCCTGCTGTTCGACCTGCTGGCCGAGCGTGCCGCCGCCGGCGTGGAGGTGCGTGCGTTGTTCGATGCCTTCGGCAATGCATCGAACAACCAGCCGCTCACGCGGAAACACCTGAAATTCATCCGTCAGCGAGGCATACAAATCAAGAAATTCGACCCGCTGCGCTTCCCCTGGATCAACCACGCTTTCTCCCGCGACCACCGCAAGATAGTCGTCATCGACGGCAAGGTGGCCTATACCGGAGGCATGAATGTGGCCGACTACTACATCAACGGTACGGATGTCGTCGGCGAATGGCACGATATGCACTGCCGCATCGAGGGCGACGAGGTGAACTCCCTGCAAAAAATATTCCTCAAAATATGGAATAAAGTCACGCACCAGAATGTTCACGGACCGCAATACTACTACGGATGTCCTCCCGAACGCTATATGCCCATGCTCGCAGCAGACACCGCTCTCGCTGCTGGCAGGAAGATGATAGGCATCATCAACAGGGAACCCACGGTCACCAACAAAATCATACGCAAGTTCTACACTACTGCCATCGACCTGGCCCAGGACAGCATCAAACTCATCAACCCATACTTCACCCTGAATCACGGCATAAAAAAAGCGCTTCGCAGCGCTGTGAAAAGAGGAGTGAAAGTGGAAATCATGCTGTCGGTGAAGAGCGATATCCCCCTGACACCCGACTGCGGCTTCTATAATGCCCATCAACTGATGAAGCGGGGGTGCAAGGTCTGGATGTTTGAACCGGGTTTCCATCATACGAAAATCATGATGGTCGACGGCAGGTTCTGCACTCTTGGCAGTGCCAACCTCAACGCACGGAGCCTGAACTTCGACTACGAGGAGAATGTCATCGTCGTGGATCCGTCGACAACGGCGGAGATGGATGCCCTCTTCGAGCGTGACAAGCACCGCAGTTTCCTGCTGACACAGGAAACATGGAACGGCTGGCGGACGCCGTGGAAAAAGTTCGTCGGATGGTTTGCACATCTTCTGGCACCCTTCCTGTAGGCCGGAAGAAAGACAACAGCAAAAATCTTATTATATCTCCGATATGTCTACATATCCCTGCATCACGGCATAGATGGTCAGGGCGCCGATACTGCGCAGCCCCAATTTGCCCGTGATGTTTTTCCGGTGGCTGATGACGGTGGTCAGGCTGATGTGCAGCCGGTCGGCAATTTCCTTGTTGATGAACCCCCTTACGATGAGTGACAGCACTTCAATCTCCCGTTGGGTGAGTACCTTTGCCGACTGTCCCTTCTTTTGAAGGGGCAAATGCTCGCCATGTCCGTGCGCCATCTGTACCAGCACCAGCAGTGAGCGGATAAGTTCCTGTTCGGGTTGATCAATGAAAAGGTGGTGGAAATGGTCCATACGGGAGTCGGACTTCGTGGAGTGGGAGAGTACGATGGTCTTCCGCCGGTGCTCAAGAAAAAACGGCATCTCGGCAAGGACAATGTCCATCGATGCGAAATAATGGAAAAACTTGCCGATATCTTCACGACGGAGGGCTGCCACAGAAGGCAGGCAAGTTATCTGCATGAACGGCATCACCTGCTGTAACAACTGCTTCAGACCGATGGCCGACAGGGTGTTTGCGTCGATTATGGCTATGGCGGGCTGGTGTCTTGTTCCGTTCATAGGTGTCGGTCGTGAATAGAGTTACTTCTTCCAGAACCGGGAAGTGATGTCCACGAATTCGCCGTCGCCCTTCTTCTTGTACAGCCGTTGATTGGTGGTAGGCTTGTTCAGCGCCCCCAGGTGTGATATGTAGGGCCCGATCTTGATGTAGTCGAAATTGTTCCGGTTGATGTCTCTCGAGATAACGGTGCGTCCGCTGTACCATGCTACGCGGAAACGGGGATGCCTTTCATGCACATAACAGGCAAGGCTGTCGACATAGGCGGGCTCGGCATCGCCGCCCATAAAAGCAATACAGGTAATGTCTTTTCCATAGTCCCTGGCAAAACGGTCGATTACTTCTGGCGTGAGGTCCTCACCGATATCTTCTGCCAGGTACTGACTGTGACAGCCCGGGCAATGGCAGGGACAGCGCGAGATGTTGATGGACAGCGTCACCTCGTCGGGAATCTCCTGAAAGACAATACCTGTATTGACGAATTTAAGCATACTGTGCTACCCGCAGTTTTATACGGTGTACTGTTTCTGGCCTGCATAGTAGCGGCGGGCGGCTTCTTCCTGGCGTGCCTGTGAGAAGTTGCTCACGCGCTTCAGGTAACCGATGATGCGGGTCATGTAGTCTACATTCTTGGAGTGGCAGTGCGGGCATTCCTTCAGGTAACGCTTGTCGATGTGCCCGCAGTCGTTGCAAAGCGTATTGGGGATGTTGAAGGTGAAATAGTTGCATCCTTCCTTGGCAGCCACCTTGAGCAACTGGGCATATTGAGCCTTCGACAGGTGTTCTTCCAGGTTCATGTGGAGGGCGGAACCGCCGGTGAGGTGTTCAATATAGGGGGCTCCGTGGAGCTTGAACTTGTCAATGATGTTCAGGGAGTCGTCCTCTACTACATAGAAATAACTGTTGTAGCAGTCGCGCGGAACGAAGTAGCCGTCCTCACGGTCCCATTTTGCATGCTTCACGCCTACATTCTCGGCGGGAATCATCTCGCAGTTGAACATCACATCCTTGGTGCGGTACTGCTTGTTGTATTTCTCCACGATGCCCAGCACGCCCTGAACGAACTTCAGGTACTCAGGATTGTCCGTTATCTTCAGCCCCAAGAACTCAGCAGCTTCCACCAGGCCGTTGATGCCGATGGTGAGATACTGGCGTCCAATGTTGATGTAGCCGGCGTCGAACAGAGGTAGCATGCCGTGTGCCTGCATGTCCTTGAGATTTTCGTTGTAGGCCGTCTGTACCTTGTGGCAGAGGTCGATAATCTCGCCCAGGAATTCCTTGTAGTCCAGTCCGTTGTTCACGGCATACTGAATGGAGCGGTTCAGATTGACTGTAAGCACGCTTTTCGAACCAGTGGAAACACCTCCAGCCCCCAGCGTATAACTGAATCCGTTGTCCTGGATCTCGTTGCGCAGGCGGCAGCAGGAACTCAGTGAGTCGGCATTGTCGCTCATGTAGGTAAAGAACGAGTGCCCTTCGGCATACATCTCGGCGGTAAAGTCGCCCCATTCCTTATCAAGGCATTCGCCGTCTTTGGTGAGCAGTGCCATTGTTTCCACGGGGAATGTGAGCACGGTCTTGAGACGTTCCTGGTTGAACCACTTCATAAAGCGCTTCTGCAGCCAGGAAAGTCCGTTCCAGTCGGGCTGGCTTCCGTCGGGGAAATAGAACTCGCCGAACAGGCTCTCGAAGTAGTAGCGGTCGTAGTAAGCCACATTCCAGAACACGGCTTGGTAGTTGCGGGCACCGGTGGGCTGGTTAATGGAGTAGACAATCTGCTCGAAACAGTCGGTAATCATCTTGTCAATTGTACGCTGTTTGGTGGAGAGGTCGACAACCTTGTCAGGTTCTTTATAATATTCTTTACCATATTCCAAGCCTATAAAATAATTAAGGTACATGAGGAACTCGGGCGTTGCGCAGGCACCGGAGAGCATGCTGGATACCATGAATACCATGTTGACGAAGCCGCCGCAGAACGATTTGAGGTTGGTCGGGGCCGTGGAATTGCCGCCGATGCTGGTGGTACCGCCAATCAACCATGGGTACATGGTAATGGATGCGCAGTAGTTGGCAAGTGAGGTCTCGTCGTTCTTGTAGATGAAATGGTGGGAAAGGAGGTCCAGATACTTGTCGGCCAGTTCCTTGCCGTACATTTTCTTAATCCGGTCTGTCAAGAGGCGGCGATTCAGTCGAATGAAACTTGCCTTGGGCAGTTCGCCAATCAATGTTGCAATATTTTTATGTTCGACATTTGCATTGGCGTCATACTTTGAACCGGTTGCCGCGTTGACTGAATCGACATAGTCTGTCAAAAAGTTCAATTTTTCGAGTGTTTCGCGGTCTTCGGTGTGCTGTTGCCGATAGAGCATGAACGACTTGGCTACCTTGAAGTGTCCCTCACGCATCAAGGATTCCTCAACCTGGTTTTGGATTTCCTCGACGGTGATGCCTTCTTTAATGTCTAAGTGGCTGAGAATCTTTGAGATGGAGCCTAAGTCGGCCGGTTCTCCGACCGATTCGAACGCCTTGATGACAGCGTTCATGATTTTGTCAAGGGAGAAGCGTGCCTGTTCTCCTCCGCGCTTGGTGATGGTAAAGTTTTTAATTTCCATTTTATTGTTTGTTTTGGAAAACTTTTCGTCGAAAATTTTCCGGAAAGTTTTCCGTTTTGGACAACTTCCTGTTCAAATTTGCGCCGCAAAGTTTTCAAATTTGTAAACCTGATTTGCTGCAAAGGTAAAACAAAAAAGAAATTCCTTGGGAGTAATTTTGAAAATTATTTTCGATTTTTACATATTTTAAGATTTTGGAAGGCAGGATTTTTACATCCAATTTTCAGTTTCTGTAATCGTTACCCTTTGAGAGTAAAAGTATTACATAATTTGATTAAAGTCACCTTTCAAGTCAACCATTTTTCTCGCGGAAAAGGATTGTTTCTTTCTTATTCGTGATTTTGTCCAGTGCTTTCCTCTTGTCAGTTGCTCTATAATTGTCATTCTTATCATCCTTTTGTATGCGTGTACATGCCTAATTTACAAATTGGATTTTGTCAACTATTCTTACTAAAATCGCATTTTCTTAACATTTCTGCCGTGTTAAAAAGTGCGTAGTGGGATGTGTTGCCACCCGGATGGAGAAATGCCTGTATTCGAAAGTTCTGCTGACAACCAGCGAGTTGCGAACTCTTTTCCGGCGTTTTTGGAATGTTGAGATTGCTACTGGGTAGGTTTTGCCCTGCAACTGGATGCCTTTTGTTCTGCAAAAACTATCTTTTCATTTTGCGAAAAGTATGGTTTTACAGTCCGTTTTAAGTTAAGAAATGTGAATGGCTGTTAATGCCAGTCGTATAAAAGCCTTTTAAAAGTCCGAAAAATGTGTCGCCCTTTTTTACGGTTTCGGTGATTGGGCCAAATGTGCCGGTGGGAGGTAATGCGTTGCAGGCTCTCTGCGCTTTCCTTTTCCGTAAGTGATGGTGTTGTTGCTCTATGGAAAAGAAGATGGTTAAGCGCAGAGGAAAATCCTGACGAAAGAACGGAAGAGGGGCAGTCTGTGGACTTGATGCCTTCCTGCTACCGGGATGCGGCAGGGCTGGCCTGTCGGAAAAGCAAGAAATAATAGCGTATGAAGAGCGCTACGCTTAGCAGCAGAGTCCCGTCGGCGTGTTGCTGTATGAGCGAAGAGAGTATGAACAGTGGTGCGCAAAGGACAATAACACCGCACAAAAAGATGCGAACGGGTTTGGACTGGCGATACTCGTCAGGGTTGACCATCGCTGATTTGTTGCGACGGCTGATGCCTATCAACGGGCAAATACAGAAGAGGTACAGCGGATTCAGCAGGAGTATGTGCGTGTTGAGGCTTACCGTAGGATGCTCGGAGAAAGCCATGAACAGCAGTGCGCAGCCCGCTATCCCCAGAATAGAGGCGATGGCAATGTCAAACGGGACGAAAAAGCGCTTTCTACGGTATCCGCAAAAAGATAGAACGATTACCAGTAATGCAATGAAAGACAATAAATTGCGTGGCGAACAGACTGTTGTCAAGGGTGTTTCGTTCGAACCTGCAGACTCCGTGGGCGGATTCAGCATGTTTGTGGCTGAGACAAAGGGTGTGAGTGTACTCTCCTGGGCATCTGATTTGTCGGTGTTTTCTTCGTATTCCGTTTTCGCTGCACCGAAATAATCGGACAGGTGTTCGGGAAGAAACACTTGCTTGTCCTGCGGAAGAATCCTATCGGCATTGACACCGAGCAGCAAATCAACGCCAAAGCGATTCCATGGGTGGGATTTCAGGTATTTATGCACTTCGCTGCGGTAGGTGCTCTGAGCCGGCGATGGTGCATGCAAGGGATGCTGCAAGGAACTTTCGATGATGTCGGCGGCCTTTGTGGTGCAGTTGGCGGTGAAGATGTTGTAGCGATAAGTGCTGTTCTCAGGGCGCAGATTGTTGGCGATGGCTTTCATCAATGTCTCTTTTTCCGTGTTTGTGAGTTGTAGCACTTGTTCCTTAACCCAGCGGTGCTCTAACTGATATTCCTGAATGAAATAAGCGAAAGGCACGGCTTCGACCCGATAGTCGGGTTTCCCCAGTAAGAAACGCAGCATGAAATGCGGCTGGTTGAAGGAAAAGATGCCATAGTTGATGACGAAATCCTCGCCGGCAACCTCGTTGACGATGCGAATGGCCGTGTGTCCGTACAGCGTGTAGGACTCGCTGCCAGGGCCACAAGTGAGCAGGCTGAAGGTGTAGCTGCCGTGTATGCTGTCAGCCTGAAGCGTTTCTTGGTGGGCTGTGGACTGGGGATATGCCTTCGCAAAGTTAAAAAAAAGTGAAAAGCAGAGCCCAATAATGAAAATATGCCGGGTGAAATGTTTCATGATGCAAAAATACTTTATATTTTGTAGTTATCGTTCGCGTATTTGGATTTTTTTAATAATTTTGCCCGTTGAATTGAAATCACAGTATTGCCGATGAGTTTTCCGGCAACAAAACGAAACATTATATTATAATGAAAGTTAAAACGATAGTTGTGTTAGCCCTTGCGCTGACAGTCTCACACCTCGCAAACGCACAAAGTGGAACAAATTCACCATATAGCCAGTATGGCCTTGGTTACCTTTCCGAGCAGACCAGTGGTTTTAACCGTGGCATGAACGGACTGGCATTAGGCTTCCGTGAGCACAATCAGGTGAACCACCTGAATCCGGCCTCCTACTCCTCGGTGGACTCCCTGTCGTTTATTTTCGACATAGGCGTGTCCGGGCAGTTGACCAACTTCACCGAAAACAACCAGAAAATCAATGCCAACAATGCCGATTTGGAGTATATTGTTGCCGGTTTCCGTGCCTTCAGGCATGTGGGTGTCAGCTTCGGCCTGATACCGATTACCAATGTTGGGTATAACTATTCAACCACTAACCGCGTGGGAGGCATCGGCACTACCACCTATACCAACACCTATACTGGTTCCGGCGGACTGCACGAGGCATATCTTGGAATTGGCTGGGAACCCTTGAAAGGCTTCTCTTTCGGTGTTAATGTCGGGTATCTCTGGGGCGACTTCGACCGCTCTGTGGTGAACGAGTACAGCGACAATACGACAAATACGGTGTCGAAAGCCTACAGCGCCTCGGTGAGCAGTTACAAAGTGGACTTGGGTGTGCAGTATACTGCCCGGCTGTCAAAGCAGAACAGCCTGACCCTCGGTGCAACTTATTCGCTCGGGCATAACCTCGGAGCCGATCCAACCTGTACCGTTTCTTCTACAAATGCGCAGACACAGGTGACCGAAACGGAAACATTTACAGTGAAGGATGGCCTGGAACTGCCTTCTTCCTTTGCCGTTGGACTGCTCTGGAATCATTCCAATCGCTGGAAGATAGGCCTGGACTACTCGCTCCAGAAATGGGCAAAGACCCAATTCCCAATCTATTCGACTACCGGCGGTGTATCAACCTATGCGCTGGCAGACAATCAGTTTGACGATCGACACAAGATAACCTTCGGTGGCGAATACTGCCCAAAGGAATACGGGCGTAAATTCTTTCAGCGCATGCGTTATCGTGCCGGTGTTTCCTATGCCACACCCTATCTTAAGATAAATGGTCTGGACGGCCCTAAGGAAATGAGTGTGAGCATGGGTCTTGGTATACCTATAGTAAACGGATATAACAACCGTTCCATCCTTAATCTCGGCGTGCAATATGCCCGTATGGATGCCGCCCAGCTGATTAAGGAGAATACCTTCCGGATATGTGTGGGCATAACTTTCAACGAGCGTTGGTTTGCCAAGTGGAAGGTTGAATAAGTCAAACGCTATAATATGCAGCTCGTAGGAAAGACTCCGGTAAGGCTCCTGTTAGTCGGATGTACATGTCTGTTGTTCTTTGCCTGTTCAAGACAAAAGGAACATACGGCGCCTCCTATCCATCCTGAGGACTCTGTGGCTATCATGACCAGCTATGGCGTGAATACGCTTGTGTCCGATTCTGGCATCCTGAAATACCGGATCGTCAGCGAAGAATGGCAAGTGAACCAGAATATCCGTCCCTCCCGCTGGATATTTGAGAAAGGACTCTTCCTTGAGCAGTTTGATGAGAAATTCCATGTCCAGTCCTATATTCAATGCGATACGGCCTACTATTACGATGTAGAGAAGCGATGGGAACTGCGTTCGCGTGTTCGCATCTCAACGGCCGACGGCCTGCGCTATTATAGTGACGAACTGTTCTGGGACGAACTGAACCATGAACTCTATTCTAACAAGTATTCCCGGCTGATTACTCCTGACCGTGAACTGGAAGGAAGCTATTTCCGCAGTGACGACCAAATGACGAAATACTACATATCCAACACCCGTGGGTCGTTCGACAGGGGCGACATCGACGGTGGTGATACGCTGCGAAAGGCCGACCAACAGGAAATAGAGCACTTCCGTCCGCCGACACAGCCAATGCCAAAAAGTAATTAAGGTGCCATGATCGATATTGTATTAGTCATAGAAATTGTAGTGGCGCTGATGCTTTCGGCATTTTTCTCCGGAATGGAAATCGCCTTTGTTTCCAGCAATAGGATGTTGGCGGAAGTTGATAAGGACAATAACAGGTTCTCCCAGAAACTTATTTCCTTTTTCTACACCCACCCCAACGACTTTGTAAGCACAATGCTGGTTGGCAACAACATTGTCCTCGTGGTATATGGTATCCTCATTGCTACTTTCTTTGATGGTACTATCTTCCGCAATTTCTCTCCGGCTTTCACCGTTCCGGCAGACACCATACTTTCCACGCTCATTGTCCTGGTGACTGCGGAGTTTCTGCCCAAGATGCTTTTCAAGGGCAATGCCAACTTCATGCTCTCGTTATTTGCGCCTCTAGCCTACATTTTCTATCTGCTGCTGTGGCCGGTAAGCAAGTTCGCCACCATTCTTTCTCGAATTTGCCTCAGGCTGTTTGGCATCCGCATTCAGAAAACCATGAATGAAGAGGACTTCTCCCGGGTGGACCTCGACCATCTGTTGCAGACCACAATACAGAATGCCCGCACTGATGAGGAGATTGAAAACGAAGTGAAAATGTTCCAGAACGCCCTGGATTTCTCCGAGACGAAAGTGAGGGACTGTATGATTCCACGTACGGAAATCGTTTCCGTTGACATGGATGAATGTACTTTGGACGAATTGAAACAACAGTTTGTTGAGAGTGGACATGGGAAACTCATTGTCTATCAAGGCGATATCGATCATATCGTTGGCTATTACCATTCTTCGGAATGGTTCCGCTATCAGGTCTCCAAGGACACGAAGGACTGGCGTGAGGGCATTACCTCCATGCCCTTTGTTCCCGAAACAATGCAGGCACAACGCCTGATGAAGATCCTGCTTCAGGAAAAGAAAAGCCTAGCCATCGTTGTCGATGAGTTCGGCGGAACCAGTGGAATAGTGGCGCTGGAGGATATCGTGGAGGAAATATTCGGCGAAATAGAGGACGAACACGACAATGCAAAATACGAAGCGCGGAAAGTTGGCGACAACGAATACATCCTGTCTGCCCGCCTGGAGATTGACAAGGTGAACGAAATGTTCGACCTCAATCTGCCGGAAAGCGACGAATACATGACCATCGGCGGACTCATTCTATACACCTACGAGAGTTTCCCGAAATTGAACGAGACCGTACAGGTGGGTCCCTTTTCTTTCAAGGTTACCAAGAAGACCATGACGAAAATAGAATTGGTACACCTGACGGTGGGGAAAGGAGGTAATTCTTGAGCGCAAAGACCCCATCCATGGCAGGGAAATGAAAAAACCTTAGGTTTTCTTTTCTCAATTGCGCGTTTTTTACTACTTTTGTACGCTTTTTTGACCGAATACGATAAAAATAACAAATAATCAACAAAATGGCAGCATTAGGAAAAATCAGAAGTAAGGGCATCATCCTCATCTCCATCATTGGATTTGCCCTGTTTGCATTTATTGCAGAGGAAGCCTTCCGTTCATGCGAATCAGCCCGCAACAACCGTCGTTCACAGGTTGGCGAGGTGCTGGGTAAAAAACTGAATGTGCAGGACTTCCAGAAAATGATGGACGAGTACAGCGAAGTTTTGAAACTTCAGCAGGGTTTGGACAACCTCGATGAAGATCAAATGAACCAGGTGAAGGACATGGTATGGAATACCTATGTTCAGTCACAGATTCTGGGTAATGAGGCAGAGAAACTCGGTTTGACAGTTACCAACGATGAATTGCAGAACATTATTAACAAGGGAACCAACCCGATGCTTCTCCAAACTCCGTTTGTAAATCAGGAAACGGGTCGATTCGACGCAAACTCGCTGAAGAGTTTCCTTGCAGAATACAAGAAAGTGGCCAATACGAATTCTCCGGAAGCCCGTCGATATGAAAGCATTTACAAGTACTGGCGCTTCATAGAGAAGACTATGCGTCAGCAGCTTCTGGTGCAAAAGTATCAGAGTTTGCTTGGACATGCTTTGCTCTCCAATCCCGTAGACGCCAAGATGGCATACGAGGCTGAGAATGTGGAAAGTAAGGTCGAACTAGTTTCGTTCCCATATTCTGCCATCGATGATGCAAAGATTAATGTTACCGATGCTGAGATGAAAGCCAAATATGATGAGCTGAGCATGCTTTTCGACCAGGCACAGGAAACTCGTAATATCAAATACATCAATGTTCCCGTTGTTCCTTCATCCACAGATCGTAAGGCCATTGATGACCAGTTCGTACAGCTGAAGGCCCAACTTCAGGAAAGTACCGATGTTGCCGATGTTGTTCGCAAGTCTACATCGTTAATTCCTTATAATGGTCTGGCTGTGTTAAAGTCTGCCTATCCGCAGGAAATTTCATCCCGCCTCGACTCTATTGCCGTTGGTCAGACCTATGGCCCAGTTGAAAATGTCCGCGACAACACATTGAATCTTATCAAGTTGGTTGGAAAACAGCAAACACCCGACTCCGTTCAGTATCGCAGAATTCAGGTATTTGCCCAGTCGCTGGACGAAGCCCGTACCCGTGCCGATTCCATCTACAACGCGCTGAAGGGTGGTGCCGACTTCGAAGCTTTGGCAAAAGTTTATGGACAGACCGGTGAGCCAACTTGGCTGACAACCGCACAGTTCCAGAATGCAACTGTCGATGCCGACTCAAAGAACATGATAGAGACTCTGTACACCATGCCACTTAACGAAGTTCGCAACCTCGTCTTCACCCAGGGCAATTCCATTGTTCAGGTGCTCGACCGCAAGAATGTAGTTACCAAATATCAGGTGGCAGTCATCAAGAAGACCATTGACTATTCTCCTGAAACCCGTACTCAGATTTACAACAAGTTCAGTTCTTTCATCAGTGCCAACAACAATGCCGAAGCAATTGTAAAGAACGCTGCCAAGAACGGCTATCAGGTGCTTACTGCTGACGATGTTTCCACTTCCCAACACAATCTGCTGAATATGCGCAGTACACGCGAAGCCCTGAAATGGGTGTTCGATGCCAAGGAAGGCGAAGTGTCGCAGATGTTTGAATGTGGCAACAACGGCGACCATTTGCTCCTGCTCATTCTTGATAAGGTAAATGGGGTAGGTACGCGTGCATTGGCAGATGCTCAGGTACAGGAGGCCGTCAAGGCAGAGGTGCTGAAAGACAAGAAGGCTGCCCAGATTGTAGAAAACCTGAAGGGAGTCAATTCGCTGCAAGCTGCACAGGCCAAGGGTGGCAAACTCTCTACCGTTGAGCAAATCACATTTGCCGCTCCAGTCTTCGTAACAGAAACAGGTGCCAGCGAACCTGCCTTGAGTGGTGCCGTTTCGGCTACGGCAAAGGGTAAGTTCTCCGCAGCCCCGGTTAAGGGTAATGGAGGCGTCTACCTCTTCCAGGTCACAGAGAAGGCAAAGCGCCCAGTCGAATTCAATGCCAAGGAAGCTGAAGCTTCTGCACGCCAGAAACTTCTCCAGCATGCAGGTAACTTCATGCAGGAACTGTTGCTCAATGCTAATGTAAAGGACAATCGTTATCTCTTCTTCTAAATCTAGTTAGAAACATTCATATTTGAAGTGCCGGCATGTTTGCATGCCGGCACTTCTTTGCTGTATGCGTACGAAACCTTTGTACCTCGGGCAAATAAAAGTCACCCTGCAAAACTGCAGGGTGACCGTAACAATATATAAATGTACGCGTACGCGTGTTAGTATTCCTCGTCTTCTGCTGCCTCGGCATCCTCCAATGTAAGGTCTTCCGGGTCAGTTTCGTAGGTGGTTCTGTAGCTCTCCTCGGTCAAGTCGTCGTCATCGAAGGCATCGTCGTCATCATTATCAATAGGATTATCTTGCAGTTTGTCGTCGTCTGGGCCGAGGTCAACATCGTCGTTGTCCATCCTGTATTTAGGTTTCTCCGTCAGGGGCTTTTCCTTGGCAAATATAGCCTCTGTCCAAGCTCCTCGCTGGATTTCCAGCACTTCAAATCCATCTTTGATTTTCTTGTCGTACATACTGCCGGCCTTGTGTAGTCTGTTGGCAGGCAGGGTGGTGGTGCTGATGTCGAACCCCGTTTCAATGATGTCCTTGATGCTCTGTGAGAGAGAATCCCAGCCTCCGCCGAAATTCTTGTCAAGCACATCGATGAGCTGGGCCGCAGAAATATGGCGGATGTTCTCGTAGGTAAGGTCGGTTACCCTGGTAATGGGACGCTTCTTAATGGCAAGTTTCTGTTTGCTGTCTTCGTTTTTCAGCACGGCGATTTTCATCCCACGGGCTTCGTATTTGCGAATCACTTCGGGGCGGTCTACCTTGACCTCTTCTATGTCGAATGCCGTCTTTATGATATTGATATAATGGGAGAGATTCTCCTTTATCTCTATTTCCTTTTCGGCCGCCTGGAGCATGCGGATGATATCGTTTTCCTGAACATCCCAGACAGAACTCTTGGTGATGTTTTTCAAAGAGAGTTGTTTCTTGTTTTGCTTAGCCATTATGGTGAAAATTAAAAGGCGTTGTATAGTTGTGCAGGGATTGGTTTCGCATCTGCTTGTGTGCAAAAATAAGTACTTTGTATTATATGAGCAAACTTTTCTTTTGTAAAAACATGGCTTTAATTTTGAAATTCCGTCCAAATGATAAAAGTTTATGCCGTTTGGTGTTCGTAATCGATAAAAAAGCGTAATTTTGTGGTGATATGAGTGAACCATTAGCCGAACGGCTTCGCCCCCGTACGCTCGACGAGTATGTCGGCCAGCAGCACCTGGTCGGTGAGAACGCTGTGCTCCGGAGGATGATAGAGAGCGGAAAGATTTCCTCTTTCATCCTGTGGGGACCTCCTGGTGTGGGGAAAACCACCCTGGCGCAAATCATTGCCCATCGATTGGAGACACCATTCTATACCTTAAGTGCTGTCAGCAGCGGCGTGAAGGATGTGCGGGAGGTTATTGAACGGGCACAGAAGAGTACTTTTTTCAATTCCGGTTCCCCCATTTTGTTCATTGATGAGATTCATCGTTTCAGCAAGTCGCAGCAAGATTCACTGCTGGCTGCTGTCGAACGCGGAACGATAACGCTCATTGGTGCAACCACCGAAAATCCGTCGTTCGAGGTGATACGCCCGCTTCTTTCTCGCTGTCAGTTATATGTGCTCAAGTCGTTGGAGAAAGACGATTTGCTGGCACTGCTCGACCGTGCCGTACACAAGGATGTCGTTCTCAAGGAGCGCAACATCCAGTTGAAGGAAACGGATGCTTTGTTGCGCTACAGTGGAGGTGATGCCCGCAAACTGCTGAACATACTGGAACTGGTGGTTGATTCCCGTGGCGACGGTGATGTGGTGGTAACTGACGATTTCGTAAAGGAAACCCTACAACAAAATCCATTGGCCTACGACAAAGACGGGGAGATGCACTACGATATTATCTCAGCCTTCATTAAGAGCATTCGTGGCAGCGATCCCGATGCCGCCCTTTATTGGATGGCACGCATGATTGAAGGAGGAGAGGACCCGGAGTTCATAGCCCGACGGCTGATTATCAGTGCGTCGGAAGACATCGGATTGGCCAATCCCAATGCCCTGTTGCTGGCCAATGCGGCTTTCGATGCTGTGATGAAAATAGGATGGCCGGAGGCGCGCATCCCTCTTGCCGAAACCGTTGTTTATCTTGCCACGAGTGCAAAAAGCAACTCAGCCTATCTCGGTATTGATGCAGCCCTGGCGGAGGTGAGACAGTCTGGCAATCAGCCGGTGCCCCTTCATCTGCGCAATGCACCGACACAACTCATGCGCCAGTTGGGATACAGCGACGGTTACAAGTACAGCCATGACTATCCCAACCATTTTGTGACTCAACAGTATTTGCCCGATGCGCTGGCTTCGGCCAGATTCTGGCATGCACAACACACTTCTTCTGAAGAAAATCTCTATAAGCGCATGCTCCAGTTCTGGGGCGACAGGTTCAAAGATGAATAGGATGAGCGAGATGAATATAGTAGTGCTTGACGGCCATGCGGCCAATCCGGGCGATCTCTCATGGGAGCCTTTCCGTGAATTCGGTTCACTAACGGTCTATCCCCGTACTCCATTAGAACAACTGTTCGAACGGGCAAAGGATGCCGACATTATTTTGACAAACAAGATACCCTTCTCACGAGAGATCATCGCAGGACTTCCCCGCTTGAAGTTCATCGGAATTCTGGCCACGGGGTTCAACACCATCGATATTGCGGCGGCACGGGAGCATGGCGTGATAGTTGCCAACATTCCTTCCTACAGTACAGACAGCGTTGCGCAGATGGTGTTTGCGCTGGTGCTGAATGTCTGTAACCGGACAGACCATTATGCCGTAGCCACCCGTAGCGGACGATGGTCGCAGAACCCCGACTTCTGCTATTGGGACACCCCCCTGACCGAACTTGCCGGCAAGACCTTCGGCATCTACGGCTTGGGCAATATCGGTATGCGTGTAGCAGGGATTGCACAGGCGTTCGGCATGCGTGTCATTGCCGTTACGAGCAAGCCGCAGTCGTTGCTGGGCAAAATTGAAAAGGTATCGTTCGAAGAACTCCTTTCACAGAGCGACGTCCTTTCCCTTCACTGTCCGCTGACGGCCGAAACCAAGGCTTTGATCAACAGTGACTCACTCACACAGATGAAGCCATCGGCCATACTGGTGAACACTGGGCGTGGGCCACTGGTAGACGAACAGGCCGTTGCTGCTGCATTGCGCCAGAACTGCCTGCAGGCTTATGTTGCCGATGTGATGGAGCAGGAACCGCCCGCTGCAGACAATCCTTTGCTGGATCTCCCCAATGCCTATCTCACACCTCACATAGCCTGGGCCACCTACGAAGCCCGGCAACGCCTCATGGCCATTGCCGTGGAGAATGTGCGCTCCTTCGTACAGGGCAGCCCTGTCAATGTGGTCAATCCTTAGTCCGCAATCTTCACGCATGGCATATAGTTGAAAACCTTAAATCCAATAGATATGAAACACGACAATGAAATTTTCCAGTTGATTGAGCAGGAGCACCAGCGGCAGTTGCGCGGAATGGAGCTCATTGCCAGTGAAAACTTTGTGAGCGACCAGGTGATGCGTGCCATGGGTTCATGGCTGACGAACAAGTATGCTGAAGGGCTGCCCGGCAAACGCTACTATGGCGGTTGCCAAGTGGTGGACAAGGTAGAGGACCTTGCCCGAGAGCGGGTGAAGAAACTCTTCGGCGCTGAGTTTGCCAATGTCCAGCCACACTCGGGTGCACAGGCCAATGCTGCCGTGTTCCTGGCTGTGTTGAAACCAGGTGATACCTTCATGGGACTGAACCTTGACCACGGCGGCCACCTCTCTCATGGAAGCGCGGTAAACACATCCGGCTTGCTCTATCATCCGGTGGGCTACAACCTTAACCGCGAGACTGGCCGTGTCGACTACGACGAGATGGAACGCCTGGCGCGCGAACACCGTCCGAAACTGATTGTAGGTGGCGGTTCGGCCTACAGCCGCGAGTGGGACTATCGTCGCATGCGCCAGATTGCCGACGAGGTGGGGGCGTTGCTCATGATTGACATGGCTCATCCGGCAGGACTGATTGCCGCCGGTCTGCTTGACAATCCCGTGAAGTATGCCCACATTGTGACCTCCACCACCCATAAGACGCTGCGTGGTCCGCGCGGTGGTATCATCCTGATGGGCAAAGATTTTGAGAATCCGTGGGGGCTGACCACCAAGAAAGGCGAGATAAAGATGATGAGCCAGCTGCTCAATGCCGCCGTATTCCCCGGCATTCAAGGCGGTCCGCTTGAGCATGTCATAGCAGCTAAAGCAGTAGCCTTTGAGGAAAACCTCCAGCCGGAATGGAAGGAGTATGCCAGCCGGGTGAAGACCAATGCGGCAGTGCTGGCCGACGACCTTATCTCCCGTGGGTTCGATATCGTCAGCGGAGGTACTGACAATCACTCCATGTTGGTGGATCTGCGCCCGAAATATCCCGAACTGACGGGAAAGGTGGCAGAAAACGCTCTCGTGGCAGCCGACATCACGGTTAACAAGAACATGGTGCCATTCGACACCCGCAGCGCATTCCAAACCAGCGGTATCCGTTTGGGAACGGCAGCCATGACCACCCGTGGCGCCGATGCCGAGACCATGCACCTCGTGGCAGCTCTCATCGAGGAGGTGTTGAATGCTCCTGATGATGCGAAGGTGATAGAAACGGTACGCAGCAAGGTCAATGAGACCATGGCAGGCTTCCCGCTTTTCGCATGGTAGTAATTTGTCCGATTACCAACAGAATTTCATCCAAAATATGAAAGCCGCCCAAATGCATTGCGTTTGGACGGCTTTCGCCGTGTGTTTGGGGCTCTTTTGGAATGTGTTTGGGCCCCAGTTGCAAGCCGTTGGAAACCAACAGGTTATGCAACTAATACTCTTTGACTTCCGTATTGCCTTGTAAGGCGTCGAGGGCGTTCAGTGCCAATGCTTCCATTTCGTCCTCACCGGGATAGACATGGATGGGTGCAATGAAAGAGAGACGCTCTTTCAGCCCACTGACGATATAGTCGGAAAATGCCAGTCCGCCGGTCAGGATGATGGCATCCACCTCTCCGTGGAGTACGGGGGTGTAGGAAGCGATGAACTTGGCAGTGTCGTAAATCATGGCATTGACAATGAGTTCCGCCTTTTTGTCGCCGTTCTTGACGCTTTCCACATTCTTTATCATGTCGTTGGTGCCTAGATAGGCCATGACACCGCCGCGTCGTGAGATGTGGTTGAGCAGTTCACTTTCAGTGTATTTGCCTGAGAAGCACAGCCTCACCAAGTCGGCAACGGGCAGCGAACCGGTGCGTTCCGGTCCGAACGGGCCTTCTCCGTCCAGTGCGTTGTTTGCATCGACGGCGCGCCCGTGGTCATGAGCGGCAATGGAAATTCCTCCACCCAGGTGACAGATGATGAGCCGCAAATCCTCGTAGCGGCTGCCGTGCTCCTTGGCAAAGCGTCGGGCGATGGCACGCTGGTTCAGGGCATGCCAGAGACAGACCCTCGGCAACAGAGGAGAACCACTGATGCGCGCATAGGGATTCATCTCATCTACCATTCCGGGGTCGGCAATGTAGCATTGGCAGCCAGGTATTTCCTTGGCAATCTCATAGGCCATGAGGCACCCCAGGTCGCATACATGCTTGTACTTGGCCTGTCGGGTCATCTCAATCATGCGCGGTGTAACCTCGTAAACGCCACCTTCAACGGGCTTGGCCAGTCCGCCGCGACCGATAACGGCCGAAAGCACGATGGAAGAGTCGAGTTTTGCCAATTCGTTCATGACCAGTTGCTTACGGAAGGCATACTGTTCCGTTACCTCTCCGTAGGCTGCCAGTTCGTCGGCATTGTGCTGGATATTCTTGCGGAGCACTTGCTCCTCGTTGTTGTAGATGGCTATCTTCGTACTGGTGGAACCAGGATTGATGGCTAGGATGTACATGGTGTTTTTCAAGTATTTTGGTGTTAAGGACTTTCAATGGTTTAGTTGTGAACCGACTGTGCGGCCAAAGCGAGCGAAAGGAATTTCGTCTCGGTGGAATCGCTGCGGGAGGTGAGCACCACGGGGGCGTCAGTGCCTTGCAGGCAGCAGGCTACCTTAGTGGTGGGCAGGAAGGTGATGATCTTGAAGAAGACATTGGCGGCCTGTATGTCGGGGAATATCACGGCGTCGGCATGGCCGTCTATAGGTGAGCTTATTCCCTTGGTGAGCATGCTCTCGCGGCAAATGGATGTCTTCAAGTCCAGCGGACCGTCAACGATACAGTCGCCCACTTGGCCGGCCTTCCATTCCTCGGTCAGCTGTTGGTAGTCGAGTGTGACAGGGAAATGCTTCCCGTTCACTTTCTCCGTGCAGTGGATGAGGGCAATGCGGGGGCAGTCGATGCCAAAGGCATGGCATAGAGTCTTCAAATAAGCAATCTGTTCGCGTCGCTGTTCAAGGGTGGGTGAGGGGAGTACGGCCGGGTCGGTGAAGAAAAGGAGTTTGTCGTAGTCGGCCAGTTCGGCGGCTGTGATGTGCGTGAGCAACCTTCCCTTCGGCAGGATGCCCGTTTCCTTGTTCAGAATGGCACGCAGCAGCTTGTCAGTATTGACCAGGCCCTTCATCAACACATCGGCTTTCCCTTCCCTGACCAGTGCCACCGCCTGGGCGCAGGCCTCTTCCGGGTCGTCCATATCAACGATGCGAAACTTTTCTTTTTGCTCCATGAGTTGCATGTTCGCTTCAATAGCCTGACGACCGCCCACGAAAACGGTCCGTACAAACCCCTGTTCCATGGCCTGGCGGAGTGCTTCCTGCGTGGATTCGTCCTCGGCCTTGACCACTGCTACGCTTACCTGTCTGTTGTGGTCGGCCAGATGATGCATCAAATCGTCGAATTTCGTTATCTGCATAGTATTGAAATAAATTGCTTAATGTTCTTACCTGCGAAGATAATGAAAAGTTTCTTGCTGGCAAAAAAAACGCCGAAGAAAACAGGATAAAATACATTCTGATCATATCTATCCGCTTTTTCCCCGAAAATAATTTACCTTATAATAATTTGTTTATTACGCGCTTATTCGTAATTTTGCCTTTTGAGAAACACCTTTATATAATATTTATGAAACGAATCTTGATTATTGCCATCGTCATCCTCCTTTTATTGGCATTGGTTTACTTCTTCCTGTTACCTCAAAAACCTATCTCAGATAAATTCCGTTCAGTATCAACTGCCGAGTTTTCCGAGATAATCGGTTCGGGAGATGTGCAGTTGGTGGATGTCCGCACGGCGGAGGAGTTTGCCGAAGGGCACCTGATTGGAGCCGTGAACATCGACTTCAAGAATAGGAATTTCATCGAACAGGCCTGTGCTCAGTTGGAAAAAGACCGTGTGGTGGCTGTCTATTGCCGCAGTGGGAAGCGAAGTGCCAATGCCGCTGCCCAGCTGGCAGACAAGGGCTACGAGGTGGTTAACCTTTTGGGAGGTATCATCCAGTGGCAGGCAGATTCCTTTCATGTCGAACAATAACAACATACGAAATGCCAATGAAAGTCATACTGCTAAACGGCAGCCCCCATGCTCACGGCTCCACCAACTGTGCCTTGGAAGTGGTGGCTGGCGAACTCAATGCATCTGGAATAGAAACGGAGATTATCCATGTCGGACATCTGTCCGTACGGGGATGCATTTCCTGTCTGCAATGCCGCAGACTGGGTCATTGCATCTTCGACGACAAGGTGAACGAGGTGGCAGCCAAGTTTGAGGAAGCCGACGGTCTGGTGGTCGGTTCGCCCGTTTACTATGCCGGTGCGGCCGGAACCATTACATCGTTCATGGACAGACTTTTCTACTGCACCTCTTTTTCCAAGCGCATGAAGGTAGGTGCTGCAGTGGCATCGGCAAGGAGGGCTGGCACCATAGCCACACTCGACCAACTCAACAAGTACTTCTCCATAGCAGAAATGCCTATCGTTTCCAGCCGATACTGGAACGAGGTGCACGGCAATTCACCGGAGGAAACCTTGCAGGATGCCGAGGGAATGCAGATAATGCGGGTCTTAGGACGCAACATGGGATTCCTGATTAAGGCTATCCGGGCGGAAAAGGAGCGCAGCGGACTGCCCGAGGAGGAACCGAGCAGGATTCATACAAATTTCATCCGATAGCGTATATGGTGCGATTTGGAAACTCTGAGCAGGACGAACTCCTGCGCCGTTCCCTCCTGAACAGCCGTATCGGACATCTTCTGTCCGAGATGAGCATCGAGGAACTGGAGGCCGTGTACTACGAATTGTCCACAAGAGTATCACGCGCAGATAGTGAACAATAGACAATTCAAACTAACCGACATCCTGATAACGATATTTTTCTATATTATTAAATAGCAAATTATGATTCGTAAAATCTTATTTTTCCTGCTTTCGTTGCTTGTTTGCGGTCAGATGATGGCAGCATCGGTATCCTACCAAATCGTGGAATACAACAAGGACAAGGCCGATTTCGCGCTGAAGGCCTTCGGTGAGCAGCCCAAAGGGGCGGTTGCGATTTTCGACAACCCCTATGGCGCCACCACGGGCAACCGTTACAACCAAGTTCCGCGCAACAAGACGGCCACGCTTTACCTGCAGGGATGGGAAGGCTGTACGGTGAACAGTGTCACATTGAACATGTGTTCCAACGCAAAGAGCGGCAGTTTTGCCCTTAAGGTGACCAACGGAGAGACCACACTCTATACAATGTCGGCCAAGGATTTCAGTTCCGACGACTGGTACGGGCAGTGGGTGAGCAAGGACTTGGGCGTATATGTGGACCTGACCAAGGAGATGCAACTCTCGCAGGCACTCAGCGATGAAGAACTTGCCATCGCCATAGTCGGCGGAACAAGCGAAGGCTCCGTCTACATCAACCGAATCACCATCGACTACACTCCATCCGCAGCAGGGACGGAGTCGGCCATGTCGTGGTCTTACTCCAAACTGGAGAAGAAAGATGCCATCAACGACGGTGATGTGGTCATCATGTATCGCAGCGGCAGCGCAGCCGGCGATATCGACGGCATTTCCACCAGCCATTACCTTGACGCTATAGGTGTGGCTTCAACCTCTTCATTATACGAACCGGATGTATCCATCTTCACGCTGACCAAAGACGCATCGGGCTATTGGACCTTCACCGACCAGTATGGCAGGGTGTTGGGTGCCACTGCGGCACAGCATCTGGCATGGGACGAGGGCGTCACCACATGGACGGTCAGCCTTGGCTACGACGGTGCTACCATTGCCAGCACCAACACCAACTACGGAACCATGCGCTACAATGCCCCGTCGGGCAGTTATGCACGCTTCTGGAACTACAAGAGCACTTCGCTCCAACTGCCGTATCTCTATCGGCGCGGCTCACAGAACCAGCCCGTCGTCTCGACGGCACTCACCCTTTCAGCCATTGAGCGCGAAGCCGACATGGCTGAGCAGGACACCGTGGTACTTAAATACACCCTATCGCCGTCGACCACGACAGATGTACGGGTGAGATGGAGTTCGTCCGACGCCTCGGTGGCCACAGTCAGCGACGGTATTGTGCGCCTTCATTCGGCCGGTAGTTGCGTCATTACTGCCGAGAGTCTGGACGGTGGAAGCCAGCAGGCCTGCAACTTGAATGTCGTGAACACCGCAACCGCTATCGAGTCCCTACCCACGGAAGAAGGAACACTGACCAAGGCAAGGCGATACACCTTGGACGGAGTGCCCGCCAACCAGGCATACAAGGGCGTTGTCCTGGAGAAAGCGGGTACGGGAAAGACCAGGAAGGTGAGAATAAAGTAGACAACTGTCAGTAGCATGCGTCCTTTTCGTAAAAAATCATTACATTTTTTCAAGGGCTTCTGCAGCCTTATGACAGGGGCATTTTAACACTTTTCGCGGTTTTATCTCCAAATACTGAACCATAACAGCCTAGGTCTGGGCATACGACACCCGTACAGTTGTCGGCCAAGACCTAGGCTTTTGCTTTGCAAGAGCCGCCCAGTTGGAAAATTGCTGCGATTATTTTCACTTCAGAACGCCTATAAGTTGCTAGTTGTCAGCCGTACTTCCGAATACAGCCTTTTCTCCCCGGCGGTGGCAACTTTGCCCACAGGTAGTTTTTTAACACGGCAGTAGCATCGCCGAAATGTGAAAACAGTAAGAAATCTTTACAAAAAATCCATGCGAAGGGTCGGTTGCCACGCTACGGGAGGATTTTGTCAATCGTGTCGAACAATTCTGCTTCTGCCGTATAGGGATGGAGGCAGAAGTACTTGTTCCCGGCAATCATGGCGGAAAGGCGGCAGCGCTGGTCGTTGAAGAAGATGTGGCAGGGTTTCCGCAATTGCTCGGCATAGGCCAGTTCGTAGCCCACTCCCAACGAGGGAACGGTGCATTCGGCAATGAGAATGTCGCATTGTGCAATCCAGCCGGTGTCTTGTCTATAGATGTCCGCATTGTTGGCAGGCTGGTTCTCCAGCGCACTTTTCCGGAGGTTTCCCACATGCTCGGTCAGGACGAAGTGCCGTTTCTGGATATGCTCAATGATGCTGGCATACAGATGTTCGTCGGTCCGTCCTCCGCGTATGGAACCGGCAAAGTAGATTTTCCGGTTCAGCCGCTTCACTTCCTGAAAGAGCGACAGCGGCAGGTGGCAATAGCCCGTGGGATTATTGAGAAGATAGTCCTGGTGTCGGTCGTCGGCGGGGTAGAAGCTTTCCAAAGGGAGTAGCTCGACAGCCAGCGGCTTCCCGTATTTTGCTTGTTGCAGGGCAAAGACTTGGGAAATGGTTTCGCAGTCTTTCTTTGTAGTGTAATAGACACCGGTACGGTATCGGGTGCCCCTGTCGCCTCCTTGCTGGTTCAGTGAGAGGGGGTCAATGCCCATGAAGTAGATATTGATGAGCGTGAAGAGCCGTAGCCGTTCGTCGTTGTAAAGCACCCTGACGGTCTCCGCATGGCCAGTCCGGTCAGTGTAGACTTCTTCGTAGGTGGGGTGGGGGGTATTCCCATTGGCAAAGCCTGCCTCCGTGGCAATGACCCCCGGCAACTGGCGGAGGAGATGCTGCAGCCCCCAGAAGCAGCCACCGGCAAGATAAATTTCCCTTTGCATGCTTTGATTGTGTTGACAGTTGGTCGTTTGGTTGATTTGCGGTGTAAAAATAGGTAAAATAATTTGAATTCGCAGCGGTTTCGGCAACAATCATTTGCATCTTTCGGGCAATTGTTGTACCTTCGCCAAATAAATGGCTCTTAAAACACCGAAACCATCCATCTGAAAACCTAAAAACAACATGTCAGTAGCAATATTTATGCTCTCATCGTCCCTGCACAATGAGGAGGCAGTGGTACGGACTACCCGCGAATATTTGAACAGCCTGGATGTGGAATACGCCTTCCACGGTTCTGATTTCAAGCAATACGGAGAATCGGCACTCAACCTTATCTATGTCAGTACCGGCGGCACGGAAGCAGCCTTCCTGCGACTGTTGCCCCGTCTGCTTGAGTCCGAAAGCCCCATCTACCTGCTCACTTCCGGCAAGAGCAACTCGCTGGCCGCCTCGGCAGAGATTCTCTCCTATCTTCGGCAGCACAATGTGAAGGGCGAAATATTGCACGGCTCGGCCGAGTATGTCTCCCGGCGAATCCATTTGCTGGAAAAGACGGAGACTGCCCGTAAGTGGCTGCGCAATGCGCGCTTGGGTGTCATGGGCCGCCCATCCGACTGGCTCATTTCCAGCGGAGTGGACTACGAAACCGTCCGCCAGCGGCTGGGTGTCGCTCTCGTGGACATTCCCATGGAGGAAGTAAAGGCCGAACTAGATCGCCAGCCGGAACCCGATGCCGGTAAACTGGCAGAACTATCTTCACACATAGCCCCCCTGTCGGCCGACGATACCCCAGGCATAGAACATTCAATGGCAGGTGCACTTCAGATGTATACTGCACTCAAGGCGATTGTTAAGCACCATGACCTTCAGGGCTTTACCATTCGCTGCTTCGACCTGCTCACCGCCGTGCAGAACACAGGCTGCACCGCACTTGCCTTGCTCAATGCGGAAGGCTATGTGGCAGGCTGCGAGGGAGACATTCCCACGGCGCTGTCCATGCTAACGGCCCGTTCTTTGCTCGGAATTTCGGGCTTCCAAGCCAATCCGGCACACATCAATCCCGAAACGGGGGAGATGCTCTTTGCCCATTGCACCATACCACTTGACATGGTCGACCGCTTTGAACTGGACACGCACTTCGAGTCGGGCATCGGCATCGGCATCCGCGGATATATGCAGACGGGTCCCGTGACCATATTCAAACTGGCCGGCGACCTTTCGCGCCTGTTTGTGGCAGAAGGGGAACTCATAGCCTGTCAGGGAAAGCCCGACCTCTGCCGCACACAGCAACAAATCAGACTGGCAGACCCCTCCGACACCAACTATTTCCTGTCCAACCCGATTGGCAACCACCATGTAATCCTGCCCGGACATCACAAAGAACTCATTGAGGCTATGTTCCTGTCAGAATAGCAAAGGAAGCCTCATCGCTTGATTGGCTTTTGGAGATGGCCATTAGATTATTGAATATTGTTAATTGAATATAAGGCATGAAACGCAAAATTATTATTGGAATGTGGAAGGCATTCGGCTGCCTCTTACTGGCGTTGTTGTTGTTTTTCACGGCAGTGTGGTTCGGATGGATCGGCTATATGCCTGATATTGAAGACTTGCAGAATCCCATCAGCCGCTTTGCCACCCAGGTCTATTCAGCCGATGGCAAGATAATAGGTACCTACAGCATTGACCGCGAGAACCGAATATGCATTCCCTACGAGCAACTGTCGCCTTATCTGGTGAAAGCCCTGGTGGCAACGGAGGACGAGCGGTTCTACGAACATTCTGGAATAGACTACATTGCCCTTGGCCGCGCCATCGTCAAGCGAGGTATACTCCAGCAAGCCAGTGCCGGTGGAGGTTCCACTATTACACAGCAGCTGGCCAAACAGCTTTATTCGGCCAAGGCGCACAACAAGATAGAGCGTCTTTTCCAAAAACCGATAGAGTGGGTCATCGCCGTAAAACTGGAGCGCCACTACACCAAAGAGGAAATCATAGCCTTTTATTTGAATTATTTCGACTTCCTGCACAATGCCGTTGGCATCAAGTCGGCAGCCAACACCTATTTCAACAAGGAAGCCAAAGACCTTACATTGAACGAGAGTGCCACGCTGATAGGCCTCTGCAAGAATCCTTCGCTGTTCAATCCCGTTCGTTTCCCCGACCGTGCGCTCAACCGGCGCAATGTGGTGTTGCAGCAGATGGTCAAGGCCGGTTATCTGACACAGGCGGAATATGACAAGCATTCGGCCGAAGAGCTCAAGCTGGACTTCCACCGTATCGACCACAAGGACGGTACAGCCACTTATTTCCGCGAGTTCCTCCGCCAGTACATGATGGCAAAGGAACCGAACAAGGACGACTATCCCGAATGGAACCGCGTACAGTATGTCTACGACTCCATCGCGTGGGAGTCCGATCCGCTCTACGGATGGTGCAACAAGAACTTCAAGCGCAACGGTTCTGCCTACAACATCTACACCGATGGCCTGAAAGTTTTCACCACCATCGACTCCCGTATGCAGAAGTATGCCGAGGAGGCTGTTGAGATGCATGTCGGTCGCACCCTGCAGCCACGCTTCTTTGCCGAGAGCAAGAACAAACCCAACGCGCCCTATTCGTCGCGCTTGAGCGCCAAGCAGGTACAGGACATCCTGAACCGTGCCATGAAACAGAGCGAGCGTTACCGTGTGATGCGGGCTGACGGAGCCAGCGAGGAGGAAATACGCCGTGCCTTCAACACGCCAGTGGAAATGAGTGTGTTCTCCTATCAAGGCGAGCGTGATACCACGATGACTCCACTCGACAGCATACGCTACTACAAGAAGTTCCTCCGTACGGGCTTTATGAGTATGGAGGCACAGACAGGCGAGGTGAAAGCCTATGTCGGAGGTATCGACTTTGCCCACTTCCAGTATGACATGGTCACCGCAGGTCGGCGTCAGGTGGGTTCTACCATCAAGCCGTTCCTTTATTCCATGGCCATGGAGAACGGCTATTCACCCTGCGATGTCGTGCCAAACGAGCAACGCACCTACTATGTCGGCGGGCAGCCGTGGACGCCGCGCAACGGCAGCCGTGCCCGATATGGGGAGATGGTGACCTTGAAATGGGGACTTGCCCAGTCGAACAACTGGGTCAGTGCATACCTCATGAACGAAATGAACCCCTACCAGTTTGTTGAATTGCTCCATTCCTATGGCATTCACAATCCCAACATCTATCCGTCGCTGGCTCTCTGTCTCGGCCCCTGCGAGGTGTCCGTGGCGGAAATGGTCAGTGCCTATTCCGTATTCCCCAACAAGGGAATCCGCTGTGCTCCGTTGTTTGTAACGCGCATCGAGGATGCCGAAGGCAATGTCATCGCCCAGTTCCAGCCCCGCATGAACGAAGTTATCAATGCCGAGAGTGCCTACAAAATGCTCATTGAGTTGCAGGGCGTTATCGACGGCGGTACAGGTAGCCGCGTTCGCCGCCTGTATGGCATACAGGGCTCCATCGGAGGAAAGACGGGTACCACAAACCGAAATGCCGACGGATGGTTTGTTGGATTCACGCCGCAGCTTGTCAGTGCCTGCTGGGTAGGCGGCGACGACCGCGACATCCACTTCGACTCCATGGCAAACGGACAGGGTGCCGCCGCAGCACTCCCCATCTGGGGCATCTATATGAAGAAGGTGATGGCCGACAAGGACCTGAACTATAAGAGTACCGCTTCGTTCGACATCCCTGACGGCTATAATCCTTGCGGCGTACAGGCGGTTCAATCGGAAACGCCACCGCCAGAAGAAGTGGTGGAATAAACACAGGAAAACAAGAGGGGGAGAGGTGAAGAACTTCTCTCCCTCCTGTTTTTTACAAACGCTTGCGCCAGTCGTCGTAACACACTGGTGATTAGTAACTTGCGTTTGAGCCCCAAACGCATTGCGAAAGAGCCCCAAACGGAGTGCAAAAGCCGCCCAAATGTAATCCGTTTGGGCCCCTTTTGGATTTTTACTGTGATTTCCATAAAAAGGGAGAAGGTGGGGCGGCAGGGGCTGCTATTCACCTCATCGTAGATGAGATAAATCAAGAAATGAGGAGAATCGACGGAATTATAGTGGATTAAAATTGTACGACAAGTATATTTTTTGTAACTTCGCGGACGGTTAACGCAATAAGCCGTTTACGATGAAACTCAAACCCGATTTTATTTTCGAATCCAGCTGGGAAGTCTGCAACAAGGTGGGAGGTATATATACCGTATTGGCCACTCGCGCCAACACCATGCAGAAACTCTTTCCAGACAAGGTCGTTTTCATAGGTCCCGACTTGGGAAAGCACAGCAACACCACCTTTACTGAAGACAGCGGCATCATGACTGAATGGCAGGCTGTGGCCGCCCAGGCAGGCATCAAATGCCGTGTGGGCAGATGGAACATTCCCGGACAGCCCATAGCCATTCTTCTTAACTCGCAACAGTACTATGTCCGCAAGAACGAGATATACCTGCATCTGTGGGAAGACTATGGAGTGGACAGCCTGCATGCCTATGGAGACTACGATGAGGCATCCATGTTTGCCTATGCCGTGGCCCGGCTGGTTGAAAACATTCACAACAACTTCCTCAACGGGCAGCGCGTTATCTTCCATGCCAACGAGTGGATGCTGGGTGTTGCGCTGCTGTACCTTCACAGGTATGTACCGCAGGTGGCAACCATTTTCACGACCCATGCCACGACGGTGGGCAGGAGCATCGCAGGAAACGGCAAGGACCTCTATTCCTACTTGCCAGGTTACTACGGCAACCAGATGGCACGCGAACTGAATGTCGACAGCAAGCACTCCGTCGAGCAAAAAGCAGCACAGAATGCCGACTGCTTCACTACGGTGAGCGCCATTACCGCAAGGGAATGCACCCAACTGCTGGAACGCCGGCCAGACGAACTGTTGCTGAACGGATTTGAAGACGACTTCGTTCCTGCCGCAAAAGACTTCGGAGCCAAGCGCTGGATGGCAAGGAAACAACTGCTGGATGTGGCAGACTGCCTCACGGGAGGGCATCAGCCGGAAGACACCCTGATAGTTTCGACCAGTGGACGGTATGAGTTCCGCAACAAAGGTCTCGATGTCTTTGTCGATGCCATGGCACGGTTGCGTGCGCTCTTGCCTGCCGGCAAGCAGGTGCTGGCGTTTGTCAATGTCCCCGCCTGGGTGGCCAGCCCGCGCGAAGACCTTGCCGACCGGATGAGCGGAAAGCAACCGAGAGGAGCAGCACTGGCCTGCCCGTATCTTACCCACTGGCTGCACAATATGGAAACCGATCGCATGCTCCAAATGCTGAAACGCCATGGATTCCACAACCGCCCCGAAGACAATGTCAAAGTAATATTCGTCCCCTGCTATCTTGACGGCGAGGACGGCATCATCAATAAGCACTACTACGACATTGTTCTGGGTAATGACCTCTGCATCTATCCTTCCTATTACGAGCCCTGGGGCTACACTCCGCTGGAAGCCATCGCCTTCAGCGTGCCCTGCGTGACTACCGACCTCGCAGGCTTTGGCATCTGGGCAAGAGAAGAACTCAATGCCGTTGCTACCATAGAGAACGGAGTGGAAGTTATCCACCGATCCGACACCAACTACCATGAAGTGGCGGAACAGGTGGCGCAGACCGTCAGCCGCTATGCACAACTCCCGGAAACGGAGAAGGAAGGTGCACGGAAGAAAGCACGCCAACTCTCGAAGAAAGCACTGTGGAAACATTTCTTCGCAGCCTATGAGAGGGCATACGACCATGCACTGAAAAATGCAAAAAAGAGAAACAACATTTAATTAAATACCAGTTTTTATGAAACTCAAATCAGACTATTCAAACACTCCGCAGTGGAAGGAACTCACCATCAAGTCGAGTCTTCCCGCCGAACTGGAATGCTTAAACGAATTGGCTCACAACATGTGGTGGGCTTGGAACCACGAAGCCCGGTCGCTGTTTACCACCATCGACAGGGAGTTGTACGAAAGCGTAGGACACAACCCCGTATTGCTGCTCGAACGCCTGAGCTACGACCGCAAGCAGGCATTGGTAAAGGATGCCGCCGCAATGAAGAAACTCAAAACCGTCTACAAGCATTTCCGCGAATACATGGATGTGAAACCCGACAAAACCCGTCCCTCAGTAGCCTATTTCTGCATGGAATACGGCATCAGCCAGGTTCTGAAGATTTACTCAGGAGGTCTTGGCATGCTCGCAGGAGACTATGTCAAGGAAGCATCCGACAGCAATGTGGACATGTGCGCCATCGGTTTCCTCTACAGATACGGCTACTTCAAACAGTCGCTGAGCATCGAGGGACAGCAGATTGCCAACAACGAGGCACAGAACTTCAACTCGCTGCCTATTGAGCGCCAACTGGACGAAGACGGCACCCCCCTCGTAATTGCCGTACCTTATATGAATTATCATGTACACGCCTATGTATGGCGCGTCAATGTAGGCCGAGTGAAACTCTATCTGCTCGATACCGACAACGACATGAACTCCGAATTCGACAAGCCCATCACGCACAACCTATACGGAGGTGACTGGGAAAACCGCCTCAAACAGGAAATCCTCCTCGGAATCGGAGGTATGCTGCTGCTGAAGCGACTCGGCATAAAGAAAGACATCTACCATTGCAACGAGGGACACGCAGCACTCTGCAACCTACAGCGACTGTGCGACTATGTCGCCGAGGGACTTTCCTTCAACGAAGCACTCGAACTCGTGAAAAGTTCCTCACTCTATACAGTCCACACACCCGTTCCTGCCGGACACGACTACTTCGACGAGGCTCTCTTCGGCAAGTATATGAGCGGATACCCACAGAAACTCGGCATCTCATGGCAGGAGTTCATCGGCATGGGACGCACCAATCCCGACAACCTCGAGGAGCGCTTCTGCATGTCAACCTTCGCTTGCAACACCTGTCAGGAAATCAACGGCGTCAGCAAACTACACGGATGGGTAAGCCAGAAAATGTTCGCACCACTTTGGAAGAGCTACTATCCCGAAGAAAACCATGTAGGCTATGTCACCAACGGAGTACATTTCCCCACATGGGCAGCAACAGAATGGCGCAGACTCTATGCCAAGTACTTCGCCGAAACCTTCATGGCAGACCAGAGCAACGAGGAAATATGGCATGCCATCTACGAGGTACCCGATGCAGAAATCTGGGAAACACGAATGGCACTGAAAAACAAACTGGTGAACTACATACGAGAGAAATTCACCGAAACATGGCTCAAGAACCAGGGAGACCCATCACGCGTCGTTTCACTCCTCGAACGCATCAACCCCAACGCACTGATGATCGGATTCTGCCGACGCTTTGCAACATACAAGCGGGCACACCTCCTCTTCACCGACCTCGACAGACTCTCCAAAATCGTCAACAACCCCGAACATCCTGTACTCTTCTTCTTCTCCGGTAAGGCACATCCCGCCGATGGGGCAGGACAGGGACTCATCAAGAAAATTTTCGAAATCAGCCAGCGACCCGAATTCCTCGGAAAGATAATCTTCCTCGAAGACTACGACATGCAACTCGCACGAAGACTCGTCAGCGGCGTCGACATCTGGATGAACACACCAACAAGACCCCTCGAGGCTTCCGGAACATCAGGAGAAAAAGCAGAGATGAACGGAGTCGTAAACCTCTCAGTCCTCGACGGATGGTGGCTCGAAGGCTACCGCAAGGGAGCCGGATGGGCACTCACCGAAAAACGCACTTACCAGAACCAGGCATATCAGGACCAACTCGACGCAGCCACCATCTACGGATTGCTCGAGAACGAAATCATACCCCTCTATTACAATATCAACAAAAAGGGATACAGCACAGATTGGATCAAGGTAATCAAAAACTCCATTGCCACAATCGCACCCCATTACACCATGAAGAGGCAACTCGACGACTACTACGACAAGTTCTACACCAAGGAAGCAAAGCGATTCAAGAAACTTGCCGCCAACGACAACCGACTCGCAAAAGACCTCGCAGCATGGAAAGAAACCGTCGCACAACGATGGGATGCCATTAAAGTCGTTTACAAAGAAGACGAAGTGCTACACAGCGGAGGAGAAACAGGAAAGGAATACACCGTCAAGTATGTCATCGACGAACAAGGACTCGACGACGCCATCGGACTCGAACTCGTCACACTCAAGAACGACCAGTCCGCAGACGACAGGCAAATACACACCGTACGACCCTTCAAAGTCACACGAAGAGAAGGAAACCTCTTCACATTCGAGGCAAACTTCTCACCAGACGAGGCCGGAGCATTCCGATGCTGCGTACGAATGTACCCAAAGAATGCAAACCTACCACACCGACAGGACTTCAACTATGTAAAATGGCTCGAATAATACCACATTCCACCTTCCACACAGAAAAAGGTCACCCCAACAGGGAGTGACCTTTTCTTAACTCGCTACTGTGCTTATACGAGTTTACGAGTCTTAAGAAATTCCTCATTCCACCTACCTAATCGCATATTGAGACGAAATACTCTCGTTGTTGTTCACACGACGGATAATCTCCGCAAACTGACCCGCAACAGACAACTGCTTGATCTTCGGCGACTCATGATGGAAAGGTATCGTGTCAGTAAACACCAATTCCGTAATCGACGAACGCTCAATAGTCTCAACCGCATTACCGCTCATCACACCATGAGTAGCACATGCACGAACACTCTTCGCACCCTCGCTCATCATGATGTCAGCAGCCTTCGCTATCGTACCTGCCGTGTCTACCATGTCATCAATGATAATAACATTCTTGTCCTTCACATCACCGATAATCTGAATACTCTCCACAACATTCGCACGAGCACGCTTCTTGTTGCACAAAACCAAAGGCAAACCCATATACTTCGCATAAGAGTTCGCACGCTTCGAACCACCCACATCAGGAGACGCTATCACAAGATCCGGCAAGTGCAGACCCTCCATATAAGGCAGCAAAACACCGGAAGCATACAAATGGTCCACAGGAATGTTGAAAAATCCCTGAATCTGGTCCGCATGCAAGTCCATCGTCATAACACGGTTCACACCAGCCGCCGACAACATGTCCGCAACCAACTTCGCCGCAATGCTCACACGAGGCCTGTCCTTACGGTCCTGACGAGCCCAGCCGAAATAAGGAATAACAGCAATGATATGATGCGCAGAAGCACGCTTCGCAGCATCTATCAGCAACAGCAACTCCATCAAATTGTCACTGCTCGGAAAAGTACTCTGAACCAGATACACTTCCTTGCCACGGATAGACTCCTCAAACGACACGCAAAACTCACCGTCCGAAAAACGAGTCAACGAACTCTTACCCAACTCACAACCAAGATGCCAGCAAATCTTCTCTGCCAGATAACGGCTGCCACTACCCGAAAATACCTTATATTGCTTACTCGCCTCCATAATAACATAATAATATAGTAATAAAATAGTACTCACAACCCTCCACCTCATCGCTCGCTACTGCGCTCCTACGAGCACGCGAGTCGGGAGGACCTCACACCTCATAACCTCACAACCTCATTCCACCAACTACATCGCCTTACGCAACTTCTCAAAATACTTCATAATACCAGTGAAATCACGCTCCGACTGAATGTCAAAACGATTCCACAAATCACCGCAGATAACAACACCACCAAAACCCAACTCCTTTGCCAAATGAACATTCTCAAGACGCATCCCACCCAGCGCATACACATGCTTGTCTATCAAGCCCGCAGACGACGCACGCTCCAAATCCGACATCATAAACGACGACTTCTCACCACGATCCTTGTACTCTATACTGTCGAAAATGTTACGCAGAAAAACATAATCCGAACACCTCTTCAACACACCCAACTCCGATAAATCCGTGCAACCACGGCTTATCCTACCCCTGTAACCCTTCGGAACCACACGATCATCAGCCGCATCAATGTGGATACCACCAAGACCAAACTCATCCTTCAGGTAAAAATGCTCATGAACCATAATACGCCTGTGGTAAACCTCATCCAACAACGACAACAAACGCTCCGAAAACAAAGGAGACGCACCAGGCTTGTACAAATGAAGACGGTCAAGACCCTCCTCAAACAAACTCGAAAGTATCTTATCCTCCTCCACAAAAAACGAGGAACGCGTCATAACAACTAACTTCATAACTCCAAAGCAACTTAATAATCTAACCGCAAAAATACAAAAAATACAATAAACAACAACCATATCTCAAATAAAAATCCTAACTTTACACCCAAACAACCAAACAACCACCATGACACCAACCTACATCATCGAAGAAAAACTACTCCGGCAAAACCTACAACTCATACAACAAGTACAACAACAAACCGGAGCACAATTCATACTCGCACTCAAGGCATTCGCACTCTGGAAAACATTCCCAATCTTCCGCCAATACATCAACGCAACAACGGCATCATCAACATACGAAGCAATACTCGCCACACAAAAATTCGGAACAAAAACACACACATACACACCCGCATACAACCAACAAAACATAAAAACACTCGCAAAACTCTCATCACACCTCACCTTCAACTCAATCACACAAGCACAACAATACGCACACATAGCACAAAAAATAAACCCAGACATCTCAATCGGAATCAGAATCAACCCCGAATTCTCAACCGTCAAAACACAACAATACAACCCCTGCACAACAGGCTCCAGATTCGGAATCACACAACAACAACTCCCAAAACAATTACCAACATACATACAAGGATTCCACTGCCACAACCACTGCGAAAGCACAGCAGAAGAATTCCAGCAAACACTACAACACATAACACAAAAATTCCAACACTGGCTGCCAAAACTCAAATGGATAAACTTCGGAGGAGGACACCTCGTCACACACAAAAACTATAACCAAAAACTACTCATACAACTACTCAACAACTTCAAAAAACAATACCCAAACCTGCAACTCATACTCGAACCAGGATCCGCATTCCTATGGCAAACAGGAACACTCGTCGCACAAGTCAACGACATCGTCACACAACATAACATAAAAACAGCCATACTCAACGTCTCATTCGCATGCCACATGCCAGACACACTCGAAATGCCATACAAACCACAAGTCAAAAACGCAAAAACAATAAACACACCACTCCAAAACAACCAAACCACCAACCCCCCAAACAACCAAACCACCAACCCCCCAAACAACCAAACCACCAACCCCCCAAACAACCAAACCACCTACCGACTCGCAGGCAACTCATGCCTCGCAGGTGACTACATCGACGCATACCAGTTCGACCATCAACTACAAATCGGAGAAAACATCATCTTCCAAGACATGATACACTACACAACCGTCAAAACACACATGTTCAACGGACTCCAACACCCAGACATCGCAATACTACACACAAACGGACAACTCGAAACACTCAGACACTTCACATACCAAGACTACCTCAACAGAATGGACTAAAAACATTCCTCAACTCCCAAACACTCGCTATGCGCTCGCCACAGGCAAGAACCAAACCTCCAACCTTACAACCTCAAAACCACATAGGGACGCAAAAACGCATCCCCAAGCGAACTGATCTCAATAATATTTAAGGCTGCCGCCTTTTCCTCCGTCGCGACTCGGCAAAGAGAAAGTTCTCTTTGCCCTTGCTGCTCCGTCGGTTGTGTCCCATTACTCCCTTATCAAACGCTTTACACGCGCTTCCGCGCCCAACAACATATTCCGAATCTGAACCATCCGACCCTGATGCTCCGGAGTGCACTGGTAGCGCTCGTAGTAACTCAACGACTGCTCCAAACAACCATAGGCGCGCACATAGTCTTCTTCCGAAAGATGGCAGAAGGCCAACTTGAAATACGCTTCGCCACGCTCGTCAGGATGGCAAAGCGACAATACCTGAACAAAGTAGGGGATGGCTTCCCCGTAGTGCGCCAAGACAAAATGACTCTCCGCTGCGGCATAGGCGTAGACCGATCTCTCCTGAGGGGAGAGCGTGGTGAGCTGAGGAATAACCGAGTCAAGCACCTCCACCGCCTTCGTGAAGTCCCATTCATAGAAACAGCATACACCCAGGTATGCCCTGAAACGGGGGTTGAGGGTGTAAGACTTGTCCAGCTCCAACAAAATATTCCGGGCTTCCTGATACTTGCCCGACTGGAAATACTCAATGGCAATACCCAATCGCTCGCTGTCTTTCATCTGGGCATGACACAGCGGAACAACTAGCAGGCAAAGTAATATCATTCTCAGACGGGACATGCGATGGACTCGGAAATAGCTATTGGTTATTGTTTGCCAGTATAGAAACCGATGACTTCCTGGATTGCCTGCTGGCAGACCAGACAGAATTCCGGATGCTCGTTCGTACGCATACGGCAGTCGGGGAAGGCACGGTAAATACCCTTAAGATTATATCCCGCACCCTCATACAGCCCAATGCCGTCAGCCTTCTCCATGAACCCAGACCACTTATCCTCGAAACTCACCAGCGTGGTGATGTTCGGCTCCCATGGCTCCACATCGGGAGGATACATCGGAATTTGCTCTGACTCATACGCATACTCGTCGGCAAGTCCGGCAAAACTGTGACCGAACTCGTGCACCACCACCTGACGGAATTTCGGATGATGGGTCATGGAGAGATTGTAGTGGTTCAGAATGCCGCCGCCACCGTAGTTGCTGGTGTTCGCCAAAACGATGATGTGGTCATAGGGAGTACCCGCCAGCAGGTCGTGCAGCACTTTCATGCGCTGGGTCGTCAGGTAGCGGTCCATGTAGAAAGTGTCGAAGTGCGAGCCGACGGCGGTTGCCTTCCAACTGCCGTGCTTCGGCTCGCTGACACCGCTGTCGGCAGAAGGGGACTGCACGGCAATAATCTGAAAATCTTCCCGGTTGCGCTTGAAGGGCTCGTGCTGGAAAAGGGCATCGACGGCAACCGCCACATCGCCCATGAAAATAGGCATCTCCTTTTCTTGATAACCTTCAGCCACAAAAGCGATGCGCACACAATGAAGCGTGTCAGCAGCCTGCTGTACGATGGTGTAGGGAGTGACACAACCGTAACCCTTGGGCTGTATGAGAATGTCATCGGGCGAAACGGTATGCGTCAGCGAAGCAACCACCTCCCTGCGGTTGTTGCGCAACTCAATGCTTATCTCCACGCTGTCCTTCGGGTAGGGGATGAGCATCACATGCTCAAAGGCCTTCCTGCAGGTCTTTGCCTCAGGATAGGAAAGCCATTCCTGGAAGAGCGTGGAGAAACTGTGCTTGTAGATAAGCACATGTGAACGATGGTCGTAGACGCTTATCTGCCCGTTGCCCTCCACCGGCGTCTCGGCAAGACGGAAACGCTTGCCGTACCACTGCGGAAGGCAACTCAGGCAGTCGAGACTGATCTCCTGCTCATTGGCATCGCCGGTGAGCACATAGTCAATGCGCAGCGTCTTCTCCTGAAAGTAATCGCCGAAATCCTGGGCAAAGGCATGGCCGGCTGCAATAGAAAGCAGCAACAGCATGCAGCGGAGCAATCGAAGGGACATCTGTTGCATATACATTAATATACTTTAAGTCTTTCTCCAACCCGTATACTGTGGTCGGGCTGCAGTCCATTCTTCTTGTAAAGTGACTTCAGCGTGATGCCATACTTCTGTGCAATGCTGTACATACTCTCGCCGGGCTGCACGATGTGAGGCACATTCTTGAAATCCTTGGGAGCCTTTGAACGCTTGCCTTTCAGGTAGACAAGGTCGCCCTCGTCAAGCATGTCGTGCTTGTCGCGTTCGTTGTAGCGCGCCAGTTTCCGGTAGGAGATGCCCACCTCCTTGCCGATAGACTTGAAGGTGTCGCCACGACGGGCCACAACATACAGGTTCTTGTTGTACAGCCATATCTGATGCTCGGCGGAATCGTTGCTCCCATTATTGCCAATATCGTGGTGCTGGTGCTTGCCGGTGTCAAACTGGTGGAGATCGTAGCGCTCAATAAGTTCGATGAGCAGGTCGGCATACTGCGGATTGGTAGCATACCCACAGGCCTTCAACCCCCGTGCCCAGCCCTTGTAGTCGGTTCTCGAAAGCGTGAACAGCGGACGATAGCGGCTGCTGTTCACGAGGAACAGGCTGTGGTCCTCGTAGCTGTCCCGGGCATGCCTATAGGCCCTGAAGCATTCCTGCCGCTCGTCATCGTCGTGATAGACGGTAGCACCGGTCCAGCCGTGGCACTTGATGCCGAAGTGGTTGTTCCCCTTCGTGGCAAGGTCGCTCAGCCCTGAACGGCTTTCCAGAATGCCCTGCGCCAGCGTGATGCTGGCAGGGATGCCATAGCGTTTCATCTGCTCAACGGCAATGTGCTTGTACTTGCCGATGTATGCCAGCTGGGCGGTATTCTGTGGCAGTCCCTTGCTTTGAGCCTGTGCCAGGACGAAGACAAAGAGCAGGGCAGTGGTGTGTAGGATGCGGGAAAGCATGGGAGTTCGCAAACGGCTTGATGATGGTTAGATTACGCCAAGTGCATGGAAGAGGTAGGCAATGCCGTAGCCGCAAATGGTCGAAGTGAAGATGTGTATCAGTCCGGGCATCATGAAACTGTGGTTGAGCAGGTACTTGCCAATCACAGTAGTGCCAGTGCGGTCGAAGTTGACAGTGGCGATGTCGGAAGGATAGTTCGGAATGAAGAAGTAGCCGTAGACCGACGGCATGATACCGAGCAGCACCCAGCCCTCAATGCCCAGCGAGTAGGCCAGCGGGAGCATGGAGACAACCACGGCTCCCTGTGAGTTGATGAGCACAGACACCAGGAAGAAAGCAAACGCCATTGCCCAGGGATATTTTGTCACCAGTTCGGTGAGCATGGCCTGCATCTCGGGCTTGTAGCTGTCGAAATAGGTATTGGCCAGCCAGGCAATGCCGTAGATGGCAACCACGGCTACCATGCCGCTCTGCCATACGGCGCCTCCGACGGCTTTCTTGGGAGACGCCTTGCAGCAGATAATCATAAGCGCTGCGGCGGAAATCATCACAATCTGGATGACCAGGTTCATCTGTAACTTGGTCTGTACCTGTTCCGTTACGCCGTCGAGTACGATGCCGGCACCGGCTATCTGCTTGGCACTCTCGGAAATGCCGTTACCCAGGTCGACGGCGGGAGCACCTGCAATGGCCTTGATGCTGCTGTAGGAGGGAAGCAGGCCGGGGAAAATGGCAAACAGCACAATCACTGCCAGCGCACCGAGGAAGATGTAGACGGCCAACTTGCTTTCCTTCGACACCTCCTTGTCGAGCGTCGTGGCGTTGTTACCATAAATGTAGGTATACTGCACGGGATCGGCAATCTTTTTCTGGAACTCGGGGTCTTTGTCCAGGTCAAGGCCACGGCGGTAGGATGCCAACGATGCCATCAGGATGCCAATGAGGCATGCCGGAATGGTGACCATCAGCACCTTGGGTATGGTTATGGCAAAGCCGTTCTCGCCAGAGATGGTAACGAAGGCTACCACGGCGGCTGCGATGGGCGAGCAGGTGATACCTATCTGCGACGCAATACTTGCGATGCCGCAGGGACGCTCAGGACGGATACCTTTCTTCAGGGCGATGTCGCAGATGATGGGCATCAGCGTGTATACCACATGCCCTGTTCCCACCAACACTGTAAGGAAGAAGGTGCAAAGGGGAGCCAGGAAAGTGATGCGGTCGGGATGCTTGCGGAGCAACCGCTCGGCAATCTGGATGAGCCAGTCCATGCCGCCCGAGGCTTGCATGATGCCCGCACAGGTTACGGCTGCAATAATAATGTAGATGACATCGGTGGGTGGGGAACTCGGCTTCATTTGAAATCCGAAAACCAAAATGGCCAGGGCAATGCCGGAAATGGCTCCCAAGGCCAGGCTGCCATAGCGCGAACCGACCCAGAGGGCAAGTAAAACGATAGCCAATTGTACAATCATTGTCAAAGTCATGGTAATAAATTTAATGTGTAAACTGTTGCAAATGTATTAAAATCTTTTTATAAATAAAAAACTTTGTGCAGCATCCCGAAAAAATATGGGAAGGGTGCATCGTATGAAATTTGTAATGCAGATGTCCGATAACTGAAAAAAACAAGTGTCTCCAGAATCAATAATTTGTGATTGATACCACTGTTGTGCCCAAATCCTGAAGAATTTGGGCACTTTTCGTAAGCGCCTGATAATCAGAAATTTGTCTTTACAATAGGACAGTCCGACGGCAGAGCGCGTTCCGAAAGGAGCCCATTTGCACCATAAAAGGATAGGTCTTGGAATGCGAAATGGACTCTTTTGGCGTGCGAAACAATGGAAAATGCAGTCAGAAAAGCCGAAAAACAGGGAAAAATATCGGTGAAATCGGCAGAAAAATAAGGGGGAACGGCCTTGAAAAACAAATTTTAACATCTCTTTTGCGGATTTTTCATGCTGATTTTTTCTTCCCCTTATCTAATTTTATTAAAGCATTTTGTAGAAATAATTACTTAACTTGCTTTAATACATGATGTTATTATTATTTATTACAGAGATTTCAAAGAATTGATTTTTTTACAATTAATTTGCCGGCAGTTCGCACATATTTGTGAGATTTTTTATACTTTTGCAAAGCAAATTATCAGATTATGGCATTTTTCGGATTATTCAATAAGAAACAGGAAGAGCACCTGGACGAAGGTCTCAAGAAGACCAAACAAAGTGTTTTCGACAAAATAGCCCGTGCAGTGACCGGCAAATCGACGGTTGACGACGAGGTGCTTGATGATTTGGAGGAAATTCTCATCTCCAGCGATGTCGGTGTTGACACCACGCTGAAGATTATCCGCCGCATAGAGGAGCGTGTGGCTCGCGACAAATATGTAACCACCAACGAATTGAACGGCATCCTTCGCGACGAGACTGCTGCCCTGCTGGCAGAGAACAACACCGTTGACATGTCCGGCTGGGATTTGCCGGCGGATCACAAGCCCTATGTCATCCTCGTTGTCGGAGTGAACGGAGTGGGCAAAACCACCACCATTGGGAAACTGGCCCATCAGTTCAAGGATGCCGGAAAGCGCGTTTATATCGGTGCTGCCGACACTTTCCGCGCTGCAGCGGTCGACCAACTCTGCATATGGGGAGAGCGTGTGGACGTACCTGTCATCAAACAGCAGATGGGTAGCGACCCTGCTTCAGTGGCGTTCGACACCCTTCAGTCGGCAAAGGCCAACAATGCAGATGTCGTACTGATAGACACGGCAGGGCGTCTGCACAACAAAGTGGGGCTGATGAACGAGCTGAAGAAAATAAAAGAGGTGATGAAGAAAGTGGTTGACACCGCTCCCGATGAAGTGCTGCTCGTGTTGGACGGCTCTACCGGGCAGAATGCCTTCGAGCAGGCCAAGCAGTTCTCGGCCGTGACGCAAATCAATGCGCTGGCCATCACCAAACTGGACGGCTCGGCAAAGGGCGGAGTGGTCATCGGTATCAGCGACCAACTGCAGGTTCCAGTCAAGTACATCGGTGTCGGAGAGGGCATCGAAGACCTGCAACTCTTCGACAAGAAGCGCTTTGTCGACGCACTGTTCAAACAAGACTGACCACTTAATTCCTCACAATCCATCTTTCTCCCATGCGTTCCAATCAGGTAGACTTCATCACACTGGGCTGCTCCAAGAACCTCGTCGACAGCGAAGTGCTGCTCCGACAGCTGGAAGCTAACGGCTATGCCTGTACACACGACAGCGAGCATCCTGATGGAGAGATTGTCGTTATCAATACATGCGGTTTCATCGGTGATGCCAAACAGGAAAGCATCAACACCATCCTGGAGTTCGCACAGGCAAAGGAGGAAGGACGCATAGGCAAACTCTTTGTCATGGGCTGCCTCTCGCAGCGCTACCGTGAGGAGCTTGAGAAAGAAATTCCGCAGGTGGACAAATACTATGGGAAATTCAACTTCAAGGAACTTCTGTCCGACTTGGGTAAGGCCGTCAAGGATGTAACGCCCAGAAGGCTCATAACAACGCCCCGTCACTATGCCTACCTTAAGATAGCCGAAGGCTGCGACCGTCGCTGTGCCTATTGTGCCATCCCCTTGATTACGGGCAAGCATGTGAGCCGTCCCATGGAGGAAATCCTCGAGGAGGTGAGACAGTTGGTGGTAGCGGGTGTGAAAGAGTTTCAGGTAATTGAGCAGGAACTGACCTACTACGGTGTCGACATCGACGGCAAGCGTCATATAGCAGAACTCATAGACAACATGGCGCAGATTCCTGGCGTGGAATGGATCCGCCTGCACTATGCCTATCCCAACGACTTCCCCTATGAGTTGCTGGATGTGATGGCACGGCATGCGAATGTGTGTAACTATCTGGACATTGCCCTGCAGCACATTTCCGACCACATGTTGCAGCGCATGCACCGCCATATAACGAAAGCCGAGACATTGAAGTTCGTCGAAAACCTCCGCAAGCGATTGCCGGGCATTACCCTTCGAACCACCCTGATGGTGGGATTCCCGGGAGAGACGCGGGAAGACTTTGAGGAACTGCTCGACTTTGTGCGGACTGTACGCTTCGAGCGCATGGGAGCCTTTGCCTATTCGGAGGAGGAAGGCACCTACAGCGCACAGCACTATAAGGACAATGTCCCAGCAAGTGAGAAGCAGCGCAGGCTTGACCAACTCATGGCTGTCCAGGAGCAGATTAGCACTGAGTTGATGGAGCAGAAAATTGGTATGGAAATGAAGGTGATAGTCGACCGGTCAGAAGGTGAGTTCTTCATAGCGCGTGGAGAGGATAGCTCACCGGAGGTGGACCCCGAGGTGCTCATTCCTATTACTGCCGACTGCAGGGTGGGTGAGTTCTGTCAGGTTCGCGTAGTCGATGCCTGCCAATTTGATTTGTTTGCAGAGAAAATTTAACTAATACATATTTATAAACAAGAACATTGTTGCCATGAACAACAAAGAATTTATCACCGAATTGTCACGGCGGACGGGCTACACACAGGCCCAGGCGCAAAAGATTGTCCGTACGCTGATTGCCGAAATGGGACATCAGTTCGAGCAAGGAAACAACCTTTCCGTGCAAAATTTCGGCACTTTTGAAATCAAGAAACGCTTGGAGCGAATCGTGGTCAATCCATCTTCCGGTCAGCGCATGCTGGTACCGCCAAAACTTGTGTTGCAATTCCGTCCCATCACATCCATCAAACAGCAGTTAAAGTCGGGAGGAAATGAAAATGGGTAAAATAGATTTGCTTTCCCTGTCCCATGTATTGGCAGAGCGCCACGGCATGAAGAAGAAGGACGCCCAGGCCTTTGTGAAGGAATTGGTGGGTGTCTTGAATGATGGACTGCGTACGGACCGTCAAGTGAAAATCAAAGAGTTGGGTACTTTCAAGATAACGAGTGTCAGTGCCCGTAAGAGTGTGAATGTTTCTACTGGTGAAAGCATTGTGCTGGACGGCCGCGACAAGATAAGTTTCACCCCCGACAAGAGCATGGCAGACTTGGTGAACCGGCCATTCGGTCAGTTCGAGACAACTGTATTGGCCGACGATGTGGATTTTTCGGAGGTAAACGAGAAGTATAATTTCGTTGAGGATGAAAACTTAGAAAGTGAAGAACAATTTGTTGGGCCATCGGAAGAGGCAGATGCAGTTAATGTGTTGAAGGAAGAACCGAAAGTTGAACATTTGGTTGAGTCCCCCGTGGCAGAAGAAACGGTTTCCCTGAAAGAGCCAGTTTCAACTGCTCCCGCTGAAGCAACTCCCGTAATTATGTCAGCCTTAACCGAGGCTGTTGAGTTTCCCGATGTCCCTGTGGAATCACCTTCGCCCATCGTGGAACAGCCTGCTGCGGCTCCTCAGGAGTCTGTACCGGTAGCTTCCGAGGAGGAACCTCCAGTCGACACAGCACAGCCAGTAGAGGAATCCCCCCAAGAAGATGCTGCCGCCGTTACGGAAGTGCCAACAGAAGTCGCTCACTCCCGCAGGCGCTTGCCCTGGTGGTTGTGGCTCTTACTTTTCCTGCTTGTGCTGATAGTGGCAGGATTTCTCTATTGGACCCGAATGTCCAAGAAGGCGGCAGAATCGAATGATGCAGTTGTAAAGCCCGCTGTAGAACAGCCCGTTCAGCCCAATCAACCTACGGAGGAGGAACTGATTGCATCTTACAACGAGCACCCTCTGGTGCAGACCGGTGCCTGGCGCATAGAAGGAATCAAGGAAACGGTAAAGGTCCTCCCGGGTCAGACGTTCAAAGGAATCTGCAAAGCCCATCTTGGAGAGGGGATGGAATGCTATGTGGAAGCCGTGAACGACGGAAAGACCTCGGTTTCGGCCGGCGACGAAGTGAAGATTCCCAAATTAATCACCAAGAAAGCCTGGAAAAAACTGCAGCAACAGAATAATCAGTAGATACTCATCAAAAAAGAAGAGGGAGCACAGGTCTTGTTTCTTGTGCTCCCTTTGTGTGTAAAATCTTTGATTTTATTGTCTTCGATAGTGGATGTTGTTAGGCATGCTAGTTGTAATAAATGCGGAGTTTTGCGCGAAATAACTAAAAATTATTAAAAACATGCGAAATTCCGCGTTAAATGATGTATGTTTTCGCTGCTATTTTGTACCTTTGGAGCGTATTATAAAAAGTAAAAAATGGCTTAAAACAAAAATAAACACCATTTTAGCGCAATTTTTGAAAAAACAAAAGATTAGATAAGAACAAATTTTAGTACTTAAAAATGGAAGATTACAGAACAATTGACCAAGATCGAATTATCAAGATTAATATCGAGGAAGAAATGAAATCGTCGTACATCGACTACAGTATGTCGGTGATTGTGGCTCGTGCCCTTCCGGATGTCCGCGACGGCTTCAAACCAGTTCACCGTCGTATTTTGTATGGTATGCTGGGCATTGGTAATACGAGTACGAACCCTTACAAGAAGTGTGCTCGCGTCGTGGGTGAGGTGCTGGGTAAGTATCATCCTCACGGTGACAGTTCGGTGTATGGTGCACTGGTTCGTATGGGCCAGGACTGGAACATGCGTTACAAACTTGTTGACGGGCAAGGTAACTTTGGAAGTGTGGACGGTGACTCTGCGGCAGCGATGCGTTATACGGAATGCCGTTTGTCGAAGATGGGTGAGCATATTATGGACGATTTGGAAAAGGACACCGTCGACATGGTGAACAACTTTGACGACACTTTGGTTGAGCCGAGTGTGATGCCTACGAAGATTCCGAACCTGCTGGTGAACGGCGGTAACGGTATTGCTGTGGGTATGGCGACGAACATTCCCACGCACAATCTGGGTGAGGTTATTGACGGCTGCTGTGCCTATATAGATAATCCTGAGATTGATGTTGAGGAATTGATGGAATATATTCCTGCCCCCGACTTCCCCACGGGTGCTACAATCTATGGCTTGCAGGGTGTGAAGGAGGCGTATGAAACAGGTCGCGGCCGAATCGTAATCCGTGCGAAGGCGGAGATTGAAAATGGTGAGAGCCATGACAAGATCGTTGTGACCGAGATACCGTATGGTGTTAACAAACAGCAATTGATAGAGAACATAGCGGACTTGGTGAAGGAAGGCCGGCTGGACGGTATAAGTAATGTGAACGATGAGACGGGCCGTGATGGCATGCGTATTGTCGTTGATGTGAAGCGTGATGCGAATGCGAGCGTTATTTTGAATAAATTGTTCAAGATGACGGCGTTGCAAAGTTCTTTCTCGGTGAACTGTATTGCTTTGGTGAAAGGTCGTCCCCGCTTGTTGACGCTTCGTGAATGCATCAAGTATTTTGTTGAGCACCGACATGATGTGACGATCCGGCGCACGAAGTTTGAACTTCGTAAGGCAGAGGAGCGTGCTCATATACTGGAGGGCCTGATTATCGCCTGTGACAATATTGACGAAGTTGTGCACATTATCAGGGCTTCGAAGACTCCAGCCGAAGCACAGACCAACCTCGAAAAGCGTTTTAACATTGACGAATTGCAGTCGAAAGCGATTGTTGACATGCGCCTGGCACAACTTACAGGCCTGCGTATAGACCAATTGCATGGCGAGTTTGAAGAACTGCAGAAAGAGATTGCGTACCTTAACAATATCTTGACAGACGATGAACTATGCCGCAAGGTGATGAAGGACGAATTGCTGGAGGTGAAGGAACGATATGCGGATGCCCGCCGCACAGACATTAAACCCTATGAGCATGAGTTCAATGCGGAGGACTTCTACCCGAACGATCCCGTGATTATTACCGTGAGTCATCTTGGCTATATCAAGCGTACAGCATTGAGTGAGTTCAGAGAGCAGGCTCGCGGCGGTGTAGGCAGTAAGGGCGCTCAGACGCGTGACAAGGACTTTACCGAATATATTTATCCAGCAACTATGCATCAGACAATGCTGTTCTTTACGAAAAAGGGTCGTTGCTATTGGCTGAAGTGCTACGAGATACCGGAAGGGGATAAGACCTCGAAGGGCAGGGCCATCCAGAATCTGCTGAACATAGATGGTGACGACTCGGTGAATGCGTTCCTCCGCTTGCGTGGAAAAGGACTGACGGACGACGAGTTCGTTAATTCCCACTATGTAGTATTTGCGACAAAGAATGGCACAGTGAAGAAAACTTTACTAAAGGCTTATTCGAATCCTCGCTCTAACGGTGTAAATGCGATTAGCATAGTTGAGGGTGATGAGGTTGTGGATGTCCGCCTTACGAATGGGGATAACGAACTCATCCTTGCAAACCGTAACGGTCGTGCCGTCCGTTTCCATGAGCGTGCCATCCGTCCGACGGGTCGTGTGACGACAGGTGTGATAGGAATGCGTTGCGATGAGGGTGACGATGCCGTTGTCGGTATGGTTGTGGTGAATGACCCGTCGAAGGAGAGCGTGATGGTAGTGAGCGAAAACGGCTTTGGCAAGCGTTCTTCTGTGGAAGACTACCGTATAACGAACCGTGGCGCCAAGGGCGTGAAGACGCTGAATGTGACGGAAAAGACCGGCCGTTTAGTAGCAATCAAGAATGTGACAGATGATTTCGATCTGATGATAATCAACAAGAGCGGTATTGCCATCCGTCTGCCTTTGGACGAAGTGCGCGTCATGGGCCGTGCCACTCAAGGAGTGCGCCTGATAAACCTGACGAAGAAGAACGACATCATTGCAAGCGTGTGCAAGGTGATGAGTTCGGAACTGGAGGCAAGCGTTGAGGCTGAGAGCCGTGCCCAGTGGGCAGAGAAAAACCAGGCCTTCAGTGAAACGAATGCATCTGCTGTCGGATTAAACCAATCGGCAATGGAAAACATCAATAATAATGAGGACATTCTCGATGTGGTTGACGAAGAACCTGAAAACGATAACCAATAATCAAAGAATAATAACCATAAACATTAACCAATAACTATTTATCAATCATGAAGAAAATCTTTATTCTTGCACTGATGATGCTAGGCACATCGGTAGCCTTTGCTGCAGAGAGTGAAGCTCTGAAGGCGGTTCTGAAGGCAAAGACCTATTCTGAAGCAGCACAATTGCTGCATTCCAGTCTTTCGCAATTGACTGGTGAAGAAAAAGCAAAAGCCTACAACAAACTCGTGGACTTGGCTTCTGAAAAATTTGAGAAGGAAATACTGACGATTACCGCCAACCAGACTGCTGAACAATTGGGCAAGGGCAAGGTAGAGCCTTACGACACGCTTGGTTTCTATGAGTCTGCTTATAATGGCCTGATGGCAGGTTTGGAGTGTGACAAGTATGACAATGAACCTAACGAAAAAGGAAAAGTGAAGCCCAAATTCCGTGAACTTAATGTAAACCGGTTACAGCGTCTTCGCACTCAGCTGCTGAATGCAGGAAACTGGGCAGCCGAGTCAAGCAACAATGCCGATATGCTGAAATATTGGGGTGCCTATGTTGATAGCAAAGATGCTCCTGTTTTCGCGTCACTGAAAGGTCAAGAAGATCAATATCTGAGTCAAGTAGCTATGCTTACTTCGCGTGTCGCTTATATTGTTGGCGACTATGCAAAAGCTAATAAATACATTGACTGCGCCTTGGCAGATGAGAAACTTTACAATGATGCGCTGCCTATAAAATTGGCAATCAACGAGAAACTGCTGAAGAGCAAGGAGGATACCCTGTCTTATCTGAAGGAAGTTGAAGCTCTTTATGCTTCCAATTCGTCCAATGACAAACTTTTCTCAACATTGGTACAGCTCTATACGAATCTTGGAGAGTCGGCAAAGTCGGACAAATTGATTGCAGAAAAACTTGCGGCTCAGCCCGACAATCAACTGGCTTGGGGGCTGAAAGGCCAGAACGAGATGACAAAGCAGGACTTTGAGAATGCTATTCAAAGTTTCAAGAAGGCCGACCTTAACAATGTTGCCGTGCTGACTTATCTTGGCTATTGCATCAATACGAAGGCCGCCGAGGCTGCAGCAGGTGTAGACAGCCGAAGTCTCTATAAAGAGAGTAAGGAATATCTGGAGTCAGCTCGCAGTTTGGATCCCGACCGTCAGTTTGCAAATTGGGCATATCCATTATACCAATGCTACTACAATCTGTTTGGCGAGTCGGATGCTCGCACCAGGGAAATTGAGAATCTGATTTCCAAATAATCACGCTTCGACATGTGTAAGGCCTGAGATTGGGTCTTACACATGTTCTTTTTTTATAGATTTATAATGAAGAGTCGTTTTGTTCAGGTTCTGTTGTTTCTTTTATTTGCAGTGTCCATCAGCGCACAGAAGAAGGATATGCTGCAAATACAGGATTTGCTGAAAAAAGGAACCGAACTTGACAAGGCGCAGACTATGGCCGAAACGCTGCTCAAGGATTCTGCCAATCAGCATCGCGCAGATATCTGGCTGCTACTGGGTGAATGTCTCTACAAGCGTTACGAGAGCCAGAACGAGCGACTTTACTTGCACCAGCAACTGGACACTGCTGCTTTTTTTGCCAATATTCAGCGTCTGTTCTCTGTTTACCAGAAGGTAGATTCCTTTTCCCAGTCGGCTGTTCGACCCAACAAAAAAGTATTGAGGCACCTTCAAAAGCGTGCGAACGATTTAAACAAATGCCGTCCGAATCTCTATCACGGTGGCCTGTATAAACTGTTTACCAAGAAGTACAATGCTGCCTATACATATTTCGATGACTATCTGAAGGGTACAAACTCTCATTTGTTTAAGGCGTTCAACTATTCGCAGACCGACACGCTACTCGCAAAGGCAGCCTTCTGGTCTGTCTATAGTGGATACATGAACCGGAATCCGCAGCAGATGCTGCATCATTCGTACACAGCCTTGAAGGATACGGCCAATCGGCTGACTATGCTGCAGTATCTCTCGGAGGCATATAAGTTGGAGAACGACACTTCGCGGTATATCCAGACCTTGCAGGAAGGCTTCGACGGCAGTCCCTCTTCCCCTTATTTCTTTCCCCGTCTGTTCAACCATTACGCTTCAAACGGTGACTGGGGAAAATGCATGGAACTGTCGGACAAGGGCATTTCCGTCGCACCTGCTGACATGCTGTTCCATGTGGCAAAGTCTACTGTACTGCTCTATACTGAAAGATACGACGAGTGCATAGCCCTTTGCGACAGCATCATCGCAGTATCCGACACATTGTCGCGTGCCTATCTCAACGCAGGGCTGTCCCATTACTATAAGGCCGTCCGTCTGGACAAACTGCCGAAGAAGAGCAAGGCCGACCAGCGTAATGTCATTGCCAATTATTCCGCAGCCCGCCCATATCTGGAAACTTATAGACGGTTGGTACCTGGCGATGCCGACCAGTGGGCGCTGCCGCTCTATTTGATATATCTCAACTTGAATATGGGCGACGAGTTCGACCAGATTGATTGCATCCTTAAAAAGAAACGAATTTCTTATGGGCATAACTGATTATCTGCAAAATCTCCACATCGACCGCCTGAGCCCCATGCAAGAACAGGTGCTTTCATTCTTTTCCCGTGGAAATGGTGATTTGCTATTGCTTTCTCCCACAGGATCGGGGAAGACCATTGCCTACCTTTTGTCTGTGCTTACGACGATGAAGACTGACGAAGACAGCTTACAGACGGTAGTCATCCTCCCCACGCGTGAACTTTGCAATCAATCGCTCGATGTCCTCAACCACATGAAAACACCTTTCCGCGGTTTTTCATCCCACGGAGGCCGCTCCACTATGGAGGAGCACCGTACCATCAGCCAACAGCATCCACACATCATATTCGGTACTCCCGGTAAATTGCTCGACCATCTTCAGAAATCCAATTTTGATGTATCGGCAGTCCGCTACATTGTACTCGACGAATTTGACAAGTGCCTCCAGATGGGGTTTGAGAATGAGATGCAGCAACTCATGCGCCTGCTCCCCACGGGCTGTCGCCATATTCTTCTCTCTGCCACCGACACTGATGTTGCGGCAAAGTTTCTCCGCCTTGAATGTTGCAAGAGAATTGATGCCCGCGAGGACATCTCCCACCGGCTGCGCTCTTATTGGTTGCGTTCCGAGACAGCCGACAAACTCCCCCTGCTGTGCAGTCTGCTTCTCAGTCTGCCCGAGACGGCCAGCATTGTCTTCGTCAACTACCGCGAGAGTGTGGAGCGAATCTTCGACGAACTGTGCCAGCAGGGTTTTGAACCTGCCATGTATCATGGAGGCATGGAACAGAAAGACCGCGAGCGTTCACTCTACAAGTTCATGAATGGCAGTCGCAATGTGCTGGTGTGTACAGACATAGCCTCCCGTGGGTTGGATTTCCAGCAGGTAGACAATATCATACATTACCATACGGCTGAGTCTCCCGAAGTCTATCTGCATAGGGTAGGGCGTACCGCACGCTGGGACAAGACCGGCCAGACCTTCCACCTGCTGGGAGCCAACGAGCCGTTGCCGCCCTTTGCCGATGCCGATACGGCAGCATATGTCGTCCCTGCCATCCTGCCGGAGCCGTCACAGCCGAAGATGCAGACCATCTATGTGGGGAAGGGGAAGAAAGACAAGACAAGCAAGAAGGACATTGTCGGTTTCCTCTGTAAGAATGCCGATATGACCATGAAAGACATAGGACGCATCGACCTCTTCGAACGCTTCGCCTATGTTGCCGTTTCGCGCCCCTGCCTGAAGCGTGTCCTGCAAGTCAGCGGCCAGAAAATAAAAGGACAGCGTGTCCTGCTCGAAATCATCAACTGACAACAATTAATATACAATAACCACAAATTATTAACGCTATGAAAAAGTACAATTTCAATGCCGGACCTTCAATGCTTCCACGCGAAGTGATTGAAAACACCGCAAAGCAGATGCTCGATTTTAACGGTTCTGGTCTCTCCCTGATGGAAATCAGCCATCGTGCCAAAGACTTTCAGCCCGTCATGGACGAGGCCATGGCACTCGTGAAAGAGTTGCTCGATGTTCCCGAGGGTTATTCCGTGATTTTCCTTGGTGGCGGAGCCTCCCTGCAGTTCTGCCAAGTTCCCTGCAACTTCCTCATAAAGAAGGCTGCCTACCTGAACACGGGTGTTTGGGCTAAGAAGGCCATGAAGGAAGCCAAGCATTTCGGTGAAGTGGTAGAAGTGGCATCCTCGGCAGAGGCAACCTATTCCTATATACCCAAAGGTTGGCAGTGCCCGACCGATGTGGACTACCTGCACATCACCACCAACAACACCATTTACGGAACGGAGATCCGCAAAGACCTTGATGTGCCCGTGCGTCTCATCGCCGACATGTCGTCCGACATCTTCAGCCGTCCTGTTGATGTGAGCAAGTACGACTGCATCTATGGCGGTGCGCAGAAGAACCTTGCCATGGCAGGAGTCACCATCATCATCGTGAAGGACGACTGTCTGGGGCGGGCGCCACGCGAGATACCCACCATGCTCGACTATCGCACACATGTGGAGAAGGGCAGCATGTTCAACACACCGCCTGTGGTTCCCATCTATTCTGCGCTCGAAACACTTCGCTGGATCAAGCGCGAGGGTGGAGTAGAGGCCATGAACCGTCGTGCCGTTGAGCGCGGACGAATGCTCTACGACGAGATCGACCGCAACCGACTCTTCCGTGGCACCGTAGCCGTCGAGGACCGATCGCTCATGAACATCTGCTTCGTCATGAACGACGAATATGCCGAACTGGAGAAACCCTTCATGGAGTTTGCCACCGAGCGTGGCATGGTAGGCATTAAGGGACACCGTTCCGTAGGCGGATTCCGGGCCAGTTGCTACAATGCACAGACCATCGAAGGTGTAAAGGCTCTTGTGGCTTGTATGCAGGAATTTGAGGCAAAGCATTAATAAAGAATTATTCATTTATTTATTTTCAGAATTATGTCAAAAGTATTAGTAGCAACTGAAAAACCGTTTGCATCTGCTGCCATTGACGGTATGAGAAAAGAACTTGAAGAGGCAGGGCATGAACTCACATTGCTTGAAAAATACACCGACAAGGCTCAACTGCTTCAAGCTGTCGGCACTGCAGAGGCACTCATTGTCCGTTCAGATAAGGTTGACGAAGAGGTGCTCAATGCAGCCCAGGAATTGAAAATAGTTGTCCGCGCAGGAGCAGGCTACGACAATATCGACCTGCAAGCTGCTTCGGCCCGCAACGTCATAGTTGAAAACACGCCAGGCCAGAATGCCAATGCCGTAGCAGAACTTGTTTTCGGGCTTTTGGTCTATGCTGTCCGCAATTTCTATAATGGTAAGGCCGGAACCGAACTGCTCGGTAAGAGACTCGGCTTGTTGGCTTTTGGAAATGTCGGCCGCAACGTAGCGCGCATAGCCAAAGGCTTTGGCATGGATGTCTATGCCTACGATGCCTATTGTCCGACCGAGGTTATTGAGCAGAGTGGGGTGCATGCCGTTGCCTCGCAGGATGAACTCTTCGAGACTTGCGATGTCGTTTCCCTACACATCCCCGCAACACCCGAGACCATAAAGAGCATCAACCGTACACTGGTGGGCAAGATGAAGCCGAATGCCATCCTCGTGAACACTGCCCGTAAGGAGGTCATCGACGAAGCGGAACTCCTCCAGTTGCTCAACGAACGCACTGACTTGAAATACATCACCGACATCAAACCCGATGCCGATGCTGAGTTCGCAGCGCTCGAAGGCCGCTATTTCGCCACGCCGAAGAAAATGGGTGCCCAGACCGCCGAGGCCAACACGAATGCAGGAATAGCCGCCGCCCGGCAGATCAATGCCTTCTTCAGCGACGGTTGTACCAAGTTCCAGGTCAACAAGTAAGTTGGATTTTCAGTTGATTTGGCCACTTGCTGTTCAAAGCTTCCAATCAACTGTAAATCAGAACTTTACCTTCTAATTCCGAAAGAGCCCCAAACGACTTGCGTTTGGGGCTCTTTCGTGTGCCATTTGTGGCCCAATTACATTGCGTTTGAGCCCCAAACGAATTTCATTCTTCATTTGTTCATTTTTCATTCTTTATTCGTATTTTTGTAGACGACTAAACAACCAAACAACCAACATGGCAAAGATTAAACCCTTTCGCGGTGTGCGTCCACCGCGTGAACTGGTAGAAAAAGTTGAATCACGCCCGTACGATGTGCTTGATTCGGAAGAGGCACGCACTGAGGCCGGTGACAACGAAATGAGCCTGTACCACATCATCAAACCGGAGATAGACTTTCCCGAGGGCACTTCCGAATACGACCCGCGCGTCTATGAGAAGGCTGCCGAGAACTTTCGGAAGTTCCAGGACCGAGGCTGGCTCCGTCAGGACGAAAAGGAGCAATACTACATCTATGCGCAGACCATGAACGGCCGCACGCAGTATGGTCTGGTAGTGGGAGCCTATGTCGACGACTATCTGAACGGAACCATCAAAAAGCATGAACTGACACGGCGCGACAAGGAAGAGGACCGCATGAAGCATGTGCGCGTGAACAATGCCAACATCGAACCGGTGTTTTTTGCCTATCCCGACAATGCGGTGCTCGATGCACTCATTATGCGCTATGCCGCCACACAACCGGAATACGACTTCATTGCGCCTATCGACGGATTTCAGCACCAGCTCTGGATTGTCGCCGACGACAAGGACATCCGCACCATCACCGACGAGTTCGCCAAGATGCCGGCCCTCTACATCGCCGACGGTCATCACCGTTCGGCTGCCGCAGCCCTGGTAGGTGCGGAGAAGGCCAAGGCCAATCCCAGCCATCGCGGCGATGAGGAGTACAACTACTTCATGGCCGTCTGTTTCCAAGCCAGCCAACTCACCATCCTCGACTACAACCGTGTGGTGAAGGACCTGAATGGACTCACATCGGAAGGATTCCTCGCAGCGTTGCAACAGGACTTCATCGTCACCGACCGTGGCACGGAAATATACAAGCCTGCCCGGCTGCATGAGTTTTCACTCTATCTCGATCAGCACTGGTACAGCCTGCAGGCAAAAGACGGCACCTACGACGACAAAGACCCTATCGGCGTGCTCGATGTTGACATTTCCTCACGCCTCATCCTCGACCAAATCCTGAACATCGGTGACCTGCGCTCCAGCAAGCGCATCGACTTCGTGGGTGGGCTGCGCGGACTTGGCGAACTGAAACGCCGCGTGGACAGCGGAGAGATGCGGGCGGCATTGGCACTCTATCCAGTCACTATGCAACAGATAATGGACATTGCCGACAGTGGCAAGATCATGCCACCTAAGGCAACATGGTTTGAACCGAAACTGCGCAGCGGACTCATCATTCACAAACTGGACTAACACTGACACTCATTGATAGACCAATTCACCACCATCACCGACAGAGTGGGCAAGGGTTTCTATTCCGAGAAAAGGAGTAAGTTCTATGCCTTTGCCCACCATGTGACGGACACGGAGCAGATCAGGGAACTGCTGGCAGACTATCGCTGCGAATACCACGATGCACGCCATGTCTGCTACGCCTATGTGCTCGGTGCCGAACGGACCGACTTCCGCTCTAACGACGACGGCGAGCCCAGCGGAACAGCCGGCAAGCCCATACTGGGACAAATCAACTCCGCCCAGTTGAGCGATATCCTCATCGTGGTGGTGCGCTATTACGGTGGTGTGAACCTTGGAACGAGTGGACTCATTGTTGCCTATCGCGAAGCGGCCGCCGATGCCATCCGAAACGCAGAGACGGTGGTCAGCCAAGTGGAGGAAATCATCACATACACTTTCGCCTATCCCCTCCTGAACAGCGTCATGCGGATTGTGAAGGAGATGAACCCACGCATCGTCGCGCAGCAATTTGACAACACTTGTGAACTGAAACTGGCCATCCGCAAAAGCGAAGCCGACAATTTGCGCTCACGCCTGGGTAAATTATCTTTTGACAGATAAGCAGCGTTTTTTCCCAAGAAAAATTGTAGGTTAGATATTTTTTATTATTTTTGCAACCGAAAACGAGGAAGGTTGGCAGAGTGATCGATCGCGCTGGACTCGAAATCCGGTATACCCTTTCCGGGTATCGGGGGTTTGAATCCCTCACCTTCCGCAAATCACATAGGATGGCATGCACATCTTATGTGATTTTTCTTTTTATGTTCTTTTATAATTTCGTGCTTTCAATATTTCGTAGTATCTTCGCAGGTGAAATTACTATGGGAAAGAAAATCCTACGACATATTGACTTGCTTGTTCTCTCGCTGGTGCTGGTGGCATGCAGCACAACTAAGTATGTCCCGGAGAATTCCTATCTGCTGGATGAGGTGAGGGTGGAGTGCAAGCAGAAAGGCTTCGATGCCGACCGACTTGCTCCCTACATTCATCAGAATGTCAACAGCCGCTGGTTTTCTCTGTTTAAAATACCTTTGGCCACCTATGCCCTTTCAGGCAGGGACTCCACGAAATGGATAAACCGTGCATTGAAGCGCATTGGGGAGGAACCTGTCCTTTTCGACGAGGCGGAGGAGGAAAAGACGCGCAATGACCTCCGACAGACCCTGAACAATCTCGGATACATGCATGCCGATGTCAGGACAAAGCGGGATGTCAAGGGGAAGAAGATGAAACTGACCTACCAGGTTTTTCCGGGTGAGCCTTATGTGCTGGGGACTGTTGACTACATCGTGCAGGACGAACAGATTGCGGAGGTGTTGCGCATGGACAAGGAAGAGAACCGCGGACTGAAGCCTGGGACTCCCTTCACGGTGGAGCGCCTGGATGCTGAGCGGAAGCGAATTACGGGCATCCTGGTGAACGAGGGCTACTATAAATTCCACAAGGACTATATCCGTTTTGAAGCGGATTCCGCCTTGAACCAGAACGGTATCGGGCTGAGGCTGATACTATTCCCTTACCGGTCTGCCCCCGATGCTTCCTGGCAACCTCATCCTCGATATAAGATAGGGAGAGTGAATTCCTCGAACAGTGCGGAGTCCTATTCCAGTCTGACCCGGCATACGCTTCGCAGCAACACTCAGATAGAGGAGGGGGAGTGGTTCCGTCAGCGCGACTTGCAGAAGACCTACAATAATTTTTCTCGCTTGCAGGCGGTAAGATATACCAATATAAAGTTTACCGAACGGGAAGGTAACACGCTGGACTGTGATGTTACCGTCAGTACCAATAAGCCCTCGAGTATTTCTTTCCAGCCGGAGGGTACGAATACGGCGGGTGATCTGGGAGCGGCCGCTTCTGTCGTTTATGAGAACCGCAACCTGTTTCATGGGAGCGAGTTGCTCTCGGTGAAACTCCGTGCAGCGTTCGAGGCCATCACGGGTTTGGAAGGCTATCAGGATCAGGATTACCAGGAATATGGCATTGAGGCCAGTCTGCTATTTCCGCGCTTCGTGGCTCCTTTCCTGTCAAAGGACTTCCGCCGCCGAAGCGTGGCCACCTCAGAGTTTTCGCTGGGCTGGAACTTGCAGAATCGTCCTGAGTTCCACCGTAGGGTGTTCAACACCACATGGCGCTACCGCTGGTCTTCGCCCCAGAAGAATACCACCTACCGTCTCGATTTGCTTGACTTGAACTACATCTACATGCCTTGGATTAGCACGACATTCAAGGAAGACTATCTGGACAACGAGACGAGCCGTAATGCCATTCTCCGCTACAACTATGAGGATTTGTTTATTATGCGGATTGCATTTGCTTTCAGTTATAGTGACAAGAAGAATGTCTTACGTTTCAACACCGAGACGGCTGGCAATTTCCTGTCGGCATTGGGGGCTGCCATGAAATTTGACAAGAATGACAATGGACAACGGACGCTTTTCAACATAGCCTATGCCCAGTATGTGAAGACGGATATTGACTATACGCGCATATTTGCCTTCAGTGAGCACAACTCTCTTTCGCTGCATGCCAATCTGGGTGTGGCCTATCCCTATGGCAACAGCAAGATACTTCCTTTTGAGAAGCGCTATTTTGCGGGCGGTGCCAACTCTGTCCGCGGCTGGAGTGTCCGGGAATTGGGTCCTGGCAAGTTCAAGGGTACCGATAACCGTATCGACTTCATCAACCAGACGGGCGATATGAAACTTGATGTCAATGCCGAATATCGGTCGCGTCTTTTCTGGAAGTTCCAGGGTGCGGCGTTTGTGGATGCGGGTAATATCTGGACGCTTCGTAACTATGAAGACCAGCCCGGTGGTCAGTTCAAGTTGACGGAATTTTTCAAGCAGTTGGCCGTAGCCTACGGGTTGGGCTTGCGGCTCAACTTTGACTATTTTCTGTTGCGTCTGGATTTCGGTATGCGTGCCGTCAATCCGGCTTATGAGACCAGCCGTGAGCATTATCCTTTGCTTCATCCCGACTTTCATCGTGATTTGGCCATCCACTTTGCCGTGGGACTGCCGTTCTGATAAGCAAAAGGCAGTTGACGAATAGACAAGTTATTCACGCAGCAAAAACTCGCTACGCGCTTTGCGCAGCAAAGAAATACTCAAATTCCAATGTTACATTTCATATCGCTTGGCAGTGGCAGCAGTGGAAACTGTTATCTTCTTTCCTACCAGGACGATAACGATCTCTTTGGCCGTCGGAGCACTATTTTGATTGATGCGGGTATCAGCCTGCGTAAGATACGTGCCTCGCTGGGGATGTATGGCTACAAGATGGATGATGTGGATGCGCTTCTGCTGACACATGACCACAGCGACCATGCGTGCTATGCCCCGAAGATGGCTGTCAAGCACGGTCTGCCTGTCTTTGCGACGGAAAAGACTTTTGAGGGTATTGCCCACAATCCGACGATTAAGCCTAATGTGCCTCAGGGAAGTCGTTTTGTCATAGAGCCGGATAAGTCGTTCAATGTTGGCGTGTTCTCTATTGTGGCTTATCCTGTGAGTCACGACAGTTGGGATTGTGTCGCGTACCGTATTGAGGTGGGTGGTAAGGTATTTGCGTTGATAACGGACTGCGGAGAGTTGAGTCCCGGTTTGGAAGGTCTTATTGGTGAGTGTTCTTATCTTGTTGTGGAGTCAAACCACGATGTGGGTATGTTGCGGCGGGGGCGTTATCCGTTATTTTTGAAGTCGCGTATTTTGGGTGTTCGTGGTCATTTGAGCAATGCTGCATGTGGCTTGGCATTGCGCAGGAATCTTTCTGACAAGATAGAGTGGGTGTGTCTGTGCCATTTGAGTGGCGAGAACAACACTGCGGAGTGTGCTTTGGGTGTTGTTGGGGGTATGGTGGGTAGTTTGTTGGATGGGAGGTTGTTTGTTCTTCCTCGTGAGGGTGTGTTTGTCCCCCCACGCGTCCCCTCCCGGGAATGAGGACTCGCTACGCGCTTGCCGCAGCAAAGAATGGGGCTCGCTACGCGAGTGTTTGGTGGTTTAGTGGTTTGGTTGTTTAATTGTGAGGTAGTATGCGAGTTTATAGAATTGGAAGAGTTTATAGTTAGGTTTTTGTATGAGTTGTTGTATGATTGTGTGTTGGTATTTGTTGTAGATTGTTGTGATTATTGTGTGTAGGTGGTATTTTTTGAGTATTGTGGCTGTTTTTTGTAGTTGTGAGTTGTTGAGTTGTATTTTTGCGAGTTGTTGTATGCTTTGTTGTGTTTTTTGTAGGAATGTTTGGTTTGTGTCGTAGTGTTGGAATGTGAGTGTGTTGTGTATGTGTATGACAGTTATGTTGTGTTGTTGTAGTTGTTGTGCGAATTGTAGGTCTTCGTATCCGTATTGTTTAAGTTTGTTGTCGAATTGTATTTGTGTGAAGATGTTTTTGTGTATGATTGTGTTGCATGCCTTGAGTGCTGTGTAGGGATGTTTTTTTCTCCATTTGAGGTTGTGTTTTTTTTGTGTGTGTTGTTCGTATATGTATCTGAGGTTTGGGGGGTTCTCCCGACTCGCGTGCTCGTAGGAGCGCAGTAGCGAGCGGTGGGGTTGGTGGTTTAGTGGTTTGGTGGTTTCTTTGCTGTGCAAAGTGCGTAGCGAGTGGTGGTTTGGTGGTAGTAGTTGGTATCCTCCGTAGATGACTGGTGGGAGGTGGTTTCTTGCCTGTGGCAAGCGCGTAGCGAGTGGTCGTTTGGTGGTTTGGTCGTTTAGTGGTTTCTTTGCGCAGCAAAGAATGTTTTTGATGGTTTGTATGTAGTTTTGTATGTAGTTATGTTGTGTGATGTTCATGTCGGCGTCGATGAAGAGTAGCCATTGGTATTTTGCGGTTTGTGCGAGTTGGTTTCTTATTTGTGCTCTTCCTTGGTTGTGTTTGTTTTGTAGGATTTTGCAGTGTGGTATGTTGGGTATTTGGTTGTTTAGTCGTTTGGTGGTTTGGTTTGTTGATGCGTCGTCTGCGACGATGATTTCGTATTTTCCGGGTATGTTTTCCTGACATTGCTGCTGCAATGTTTGTACGAGTGTGAGGCAGGGAGTGTTGTAGGTTGGTATGAGTATGGAGAGTTGCATGGTGGAATGGGAAAGGAGGAAGGTGGTTTGGTCGTTTGGTGGTTTAGTGGTTTCTTGCTTGTGGCAAGCGCGTAGCGAGTGGTCCTTGGTAGATGAGTTGTCCTCCTTTTCGTCCTGCTTGTGGTCCGAGTTGTATGAGGTAGTCGGCTGCGTTGATGATGTCTTGGTTGTGTTCGATGACGATGACGGTGTGTCCTTGTTGTATGAGTGCATTGAAGGCGTTGAGGAGTGGTGGTAGGTCGTGATGGTGTAGTCCTGTTGTTGGTTCGTCGAAGATGAAGAGTGTATGAGGTGGGAGGTTATGAGGTTGTGAGGTTATGAGGTATGTGGCGAGTTTTAGTCTTTGGTTTTCTCCTCCGGAGAGTGTGGATGCGGCCTGTCCGAGTTGTAGGTAGGAGAGTCCTACCTGCACGAGTGGTTGGAGTCGTCGGACGATGTTTTCTTCGCAAGCGAAGCGCAGTAGCGAGTCTTCTGGTTCTTGCCTGTGGCAAGCGCGTAGCGAGTGTTGTCCGAAGAATTGGATGGCTTCTTCTATGGTCATGTGTAGCACATCGTGTATGTTTTTCGCATGGTACCGCACTTGAAGGATGTCGCTCTTGAATCTTGTTCCGTGGCATTGCGGGCAGATGATTTCCACATCGGCCATGAACTGCATGGGGATGGTCAAGTTGCCGGCTCCCTGACAATGTTCGCACCTGCCTCCTTCGGCATTGAAGGAGAAGTGTTGTGGTGTGAGATTGAGCTGTTTTGCGAGTGGTTGTTGTGCGAAGAGTTGTCGTATGTGGTCGAAGGCGTGTGTGTAGGTGGCAGGATTGGATCTTGCGGATTTGCCGATGGGTTGCTGGTCGACGATGATGACTTGTTGTAGGGTGTCGATGTCACCTTGCAGTGCGTTGTATTCTCCTGGTTGTTGGGCGGGGATTCCGAGTCTGCGTTTGAGTGCGCTGGCGAGGGTATCTATGATGAGTGTGGACTTTCCGCTTCCGCTGGGTCCGTGTACGACGGTGAGTGCATTGAGTGGTATGGTGACATCGATGCCTTTGAGGTTGTTCATGCGCGCACCCTTGAGTTGTATGGTTTGGTTCCATGCGCGCTTTGCGTGCGGTTGTGGTATGGGGTCTTTGCCAGCGAGGTATCTGAGTGTGTGGCTTTTGGAGTATTTTTTGAGGAGTTGTGCTGTTATGTTTTTGATGGGTCCGGCATAGACGATTTCTCCTCCTTTTGTTCCTGCTTGTGGTCCGACATCGATGAGATAGTCTGCTGCTGCGATGATGTCTTTGTCGTGTTCGACGACGATGACGGTATTTCCTGCGTTTTTAAGTTGTCGGAGTACTTGTATGAGTTTTTGTGTGTCGCTGGTGTGTAGTCCGATGGTGGGTTCGTCGAGGATATAGAGTGCACCGACGAGTGAGCTTCCGATGGCGGTGGTGAGGTTTACGCGCTGTGCTTCCCCTCCGGAGAGTGTGTTGGAGGTGCGGTTGAGTGTGAGGTATGGTAACCCGACATCAATGAGGTACTTGAGCCGATTGGTTATTTCGGTGAGCAGTCTCCTGGCGATGTTTTGTTCGGTTTGTGTGAGTTGTAAGTTGGCGAACCAGTCGTAGAGTTCGGAAATGGGCATGTCTACGAGCTGTGAGATGTTCTTTTGTGCGATATGTACGAAGTTGGCTTGGGGCTTGAGTCGTGTTCCTTTGCATTGTGGGCAGGTGGTTTTCCCCCGGTATCGGCTGAGCAGGACGCGGTATTGTATTTTGTACTGGTTGTCCTTGAGCATCTGGAAGAAGGCATCGATGGAGACTTGTTGGGTGAGTGGAAGGTTTGCTTCGGAAGGGAGTCCATGCCATAGCCAATGTCGATCTTCTTGAGAGAGTTGGTTGTAGGGTGTGAATATGGGGAAGTTGTCGTGTTTAGCCCTTCTACAGAATTCTGTTTTCCAGTTGCCCATTTTTTCTCCGTGCCAGCATTGTACGCATCCGTCGTAGACGCTGAGTGTGGTGTTTGGAATGACGAGTCGCTCGTCGATTCCGATGATGTTTCCGAAGCCTTCGCAGGTTGGACAGGCTCCGATGGGCGAGTTGAAGGAGAATAGGTGTTCGGTGGGTTGCTCGAAAGTGATGCCATCTGCCTCGAATGCTGTTGAGAAATCGTATCTGATGGCGGCAGGCATGAAGCAAAGCGAGCATTTGTTGTGTCCTTCGTAAAGGGCGGTTTCGATGGAATCGGTGAGTCGGGAGATGGTGTCTTTGGAAGGGTCGACCTTGAGTCGGTCGATGACGAGGAAGAGTGTGGAAGGTGGAAGGTGGGAGGTTGTGAGGTGGTAGTCTTGTATGGGAATGATGCTGTTTCCGTTCCAGAGTCTGCTGAATCCTTGGCTGGTGAGTGCTTGTAGCGTTTTTTCGGCGTTCTCTTGATTGAGTTGTATGGGTGCGAGTACGAGTAATGGTGTGCCTTCTGGGAAGTTGAAGGTGGCGTCGACGATTTCCTGAATGGTGTGTTTCTTCACTTCCTGTCCGGAAATGGGGGAGATGGTCTTTCCGATGCGTGCAAAAAGCAATCGCAGGTAATGGTATATCTCTGAGGCGGTTCCAACGGTGGAGCGTGGATTCTGTGAAATGACTTTCTGCTGAATGGCAATGGCAGGTGGAAGTCCTTTGATGTAGTCACATTGGGGTTTCTGCATGCGTCCCATGAACTGTCGTGCGTAGGTGGAAAGTGATTCGACATATCGGCGTTGCCCTTCGGCATAGAGAGTGTCGAAGGCAAGTGAAGACTTGCCGCTTCCGCTGAGCCCTGCAATGACGATGAGTTCGTTGCGGGGTATCTTCAGGTCAATGTTCTGGAGGTTGTTGACCCTTACGCCTTTGAGTTCAATGTATTTCTTCATTGTCTATCTTGATGCCCTAAACGCCGCCATGTTTTCATATCTTTTGCGCATCATTCGCTTATAGATGTTCTTGATCCATACCTTGTGTGTTGCGACGAATGCGATTCCGATGATGAGCATTGTGATGTAGGCGAGTGTGTCGTTCAGGCATGTCTGTAGGATGGAAATGGCGAGTAGGGGGAAGAAAAATGCGACGAGTTGTACAAGGATCTGGAAGTAATTGTTTTCTATGCTTCCTTTGGCGAGGAATTTTGTGTTGAGGGGTATGGTCTGCTTGTTGTAGGCGGCGAGTTGGAAAAGAATGAAATACTGGAATCCGGCGGTGAAGACGGCATAGGCAACAAGCATGAGTAGTGTCCATTCTCCGAAGATGACGGTGGGAAGCATGAGGAGGAATGGGAGTAAGAGCAGTAGTGTGAAGAAGATGTATTTTGCTCTCAAGAGCGTCAGGAGGTTTTCCTTTCTGACCATGAGCGCGTCGATGTAGTTTCCTTCGTTGCACATGATTCTTGAGAGCATGGTTGCTCCGTAGATGACATAGTTGTAGATGCACCAGAAGTTTCCCATGAACTTTCCGGAATAAATGTCGGTAAAGGAGATAAGCATGCTAAAAATGAGCACTACCACGGTTGAGGCGATGAATGATTTCTTGGGATTTTTGTTCCGCATTATGGACTTTATCTCCAGTTTGAGGTATTCTCCCACCTCGCCATATTTGTCGAGTGCTTTTAATTGTGTGGTGTGATGTAGTGTCTGCGCAGCATGTCCGATCAGTTCGGTGCGAATGTGTGCGTATTGCAATCGTCGATTGATGGTGAAGAGTAGGAGCACGATGGCCGCTGCTGCGAATAGTGGAAGCAGTGAATGCTCCTCAATGAGTGTTCCCGGGTGTCCGTAGAAGTTGAAGAATTTGGAACTGCCGGCGTTGTTTCCGAGGTAGAATGGTGAGAAGATCAGCGCATAGACGATGATGGGGAGTGCCCACCAGCATTGGCTGTCGATGATTTTTGTCCTGCAAATGAGGTACCACTGACTGTTGGCGACAATGAGGAGGTAGCATGTCAGGAGGAAGAGTAGTGTGGAATATATGCCGAAACTGAAGAGAATGGCCATGAAGGCATAGGGGACGAGCATGGCCATCCATATGAGGTTGCTGGTGTTTAGCATCGATGTGAGTACAAAGATGTCGGAACAGGTGTAGCGCCCGATTGGCAACATGATGTATGGTTTAACCAGTTGGGATGGTGTCTGCTGTACGGAAAACCTCAGCAGGAAGTCGACTATGAGAATGAACGGTGCCAGTCCGAACATGAATTCCAGTGATGTGATGCTGTTGGAGCTGTTTGCCACGGTTGCAAATATGATGGCAAAGAACATCAGGTAGAGTATCATGAATGCAGAAAGGAATCCGACAATCCATTTTGCCGACTTGTTCTGGCTGAAGTTCATGGCGCGTTTTTCTGCCAGTTTCCTGTGCTTGCGCAGTTGCTTGAATAGTTGATAACGATTCATGTTTCATTACCTTAAGTCAACAATTTCCGCGGAGGGATATTGTTTTTGGTTAAAGACAAAAGTTCCGTCGTTCAGTTTCTGTTGCTTGAACTGATTGATGGTGATGTGGTTTTGCTTGCCTCCATACTGGAACTTTATGTCCGTCGGCACAAGGTCTGCCTTGCGTATGGTGATAAGGATGTCGGTAAAGGGCGATTCCTTGTTTTCGGCCGTGAGCTTTACAATATAATTGCCGCCCTTCACCTGGTGGGTATATTTGTATCCTTTCTTATAGAGCTGAAGGAAAGTGTATGGATTAATCTGTGCCTTCTGTGTCGCATTAGGCACGGAGATGTTCACTTCGTCGGTTTCTTTCATATAGGTCCATTGGGTCTTTCCGTCGAACCAGACGGTCATGTTATCCAGTTGTGTGCGGAACTTGCTTCCTTTCAGTGCGATGTTCCCCTTCAGTTGCCCGGCTTGCTGGCTGGTGAAGGTGAATCTGGCAGTGCATCCACTGGCTACTTTCTTTGCCGTTTTGTCCAGAATCTGCTGCGTGGCAGGCTTTTGTGCATAAAGTCCGACGGTGCAACAAATGGCGATGAGTGATAATATAATTCTTTTCATTCCTATTCGTTATGCAATCATTACACTTGTCCTTTCAGGCGTTGGATGAGCCCGTCGAGGGTGGTGAGGTCTTGGATGAGGACTTCCCTTGGTTTTGAGCCTTGCGATGATCCTACGACGCCTGCCGATTCCATTTGGTCCATGATGCGCCCGGCGCGGTTGAAGCCAATCTGCAGTTTGCGTTGGATGAGACTGGTTGATCCCTGCTGCGCCATGATAATCATCTTGGCAGCCTCCTCAAACAGCGGGTCGAGGTTGCCCATGTCCGATCCGCCGGCTCCAGCCACGCTGCCATCCTCGTTTCTGGGTTCCGGAAGAAGTAGCGGTTCGCGCGGTCCCGACTGTTCGCAGATGTAGTCGTTGATGCGCTGTACTTCCGGCGTATCGACAAATGCACACTGGACGCGCTCTGGAACACCGTCCTTGAGGATGAGCATGTCGCCGCGACCGATGAGTTGCTCGGCACCGGAGCGGTCAAGGATGGTACGGGAGTCTATTGCCTGTGCTACCTTGAATGCCATACGTCCTGGGAAGTTTGCCTTGATGGTACCGGTGATGATGTTGGTAGTGGGACGCTGTGTGGCTATAATCATGTGTATGCCGACAGCCCTGGCCTTTTGTGCTATGCGTGCAATGGGGAGTTCTATTTCCTTTCCGGCCGTCATGATAAGATCGCCGAACTCGTCAATGATGACAACGATGTATGGCATGTATTCGTGCCCGTCGTTAGGGTTCAGTTTGTGGTTCACGAATTTCTCGTTATATTCCTTGACATTCCTCACATTGGCCTTACGCAGCAATGTGTAGCGATCGTCCATCAACACGCAAAGGCTGTTCAGTGTGCGGATTACTTTCTGAGAGTCGGTGATGATGGGTTCTTCGTCTGGGTCTACCACAGCCATGAAATGGTCCTTGATGGGTGCATAGATGCTGAACTCCACCTGTTTGGGGTCAATGAGGACAATCTTAAGTTCGTTGGGATGTTTTTTGTAGAGTAGGGAGGTGAGAATGCAGTTCAGGCCTACCGATTTACCCATACCCGTTGCACCGGCTACGAGGAGGTGTGGAATCTTAGCCAGGTCGAGCATGAAGAGTTCGTTAGTGATGGTCTTTCCCAATGCGAGGGGCAGTTCCATCTTGGTGGACTTGAACTTCTGTGTGTTCAGGATGCTATGCATGGAAACAATCTGTGCTCGCTTATTCGGCACCTCAATGCCGATAGTTCCCTTTCCTGGTATGGGGGCAATGATTCGAATGCCCAATGCCGCCAATGAGAGAGCGATGTCGTCCTGCAGTGTCCGGATGCGGCTGATGCGCACACCTTCGGCGGGGGTAATCTCGTAGAGGGTTACCGTCGGTCCTACCGTCGCCTTGATCTCCTTGATGCTCACTCCGAAACTGTGGAGGACATCGACGATGCGGGCGTTGTTCGACTTTATCTCGTCATAGTCAATCTGTGGTTTACCGCCGTTGTCGTATTGTTTGAGTAGGTCGAGGGTAGGATATTTGTATCGGGTGAACGGTTCGAGCGGGTTAATTGGCTTGCTCAGGTCCACCTCTGTATTCACACGCTTGCTGTTGGCTTCTGCTTCCTCAGCACCCTTTTCCACCTTGATGAGATGCTCCCCATCATCAACTTTTACCGGGACAGGAACATTTTTTGTATCTTCTGGCTTGTTAGTAAGGTCTACGAAGGTGGGCTGTGGCTCAACAGCCGGCTGCACCACATCAACATCTCCTTCCTCATTTTTCATACAGCCTTCCTCTTTACCGGCCGATACGGTAAACTTGATTTTCTGTGTCAAATACTTGATGGGATTCAGTGCCATCCGTATTACCCGAATAGTCTCACGGCTCAACAACACCAGAAATATAATGGCGCTTATGAGGAGTATTCCGACAAGTCCAGGCTCTCCGACAATATTCTCTAAGTGGAACACCGTGAAAGCACCGTGGTCGCCTCCTGTATTGAAATGGAGCCCGTCGAACAATGGGGTAATGAACTTAGAGGCAAACACCGATGCCCAGATACTTCCCACACTGAGTCCAAGGAACCATTTCAGAAGGTTAGGGCGCCATGCCCCCATAAGGCGAAAACCGGCAATGAACATGAATACCGGTACGACGAGTGACGGTATGCCTATGCCACGCGAAGCAAGGAAATATGCACTGATAGCTCCAAGTGAACCACACAAGTTCTTAAACTCATGTCCTGTGTTTAGGAAGTCGCCCGGACGCAACGAAGAAAGCAGGCTTTGGTCGTCAGCCCCAGAATTGATGAATGACAAGATGGCTAATGCTATATATATGCCAACACCACAGAGGAGCAAGCCCAGGATAAAATCCGTTCTTTCAGTCAGCATGTTCAAGCCTGTTGCTTCAACCAGCGTTGGTTTTCTTTTCCTTGATTTTGTCGATTGTTTTTTCATTTGAAAAAGCTTTTTGAAATTCAATCGACAAATATACAAAAAAAATGGGAGTCGCATCAAAACCTGCTGCTTAATCAGCAATTTTTCACATTTTTGGTTATTGTTTAACGGTTATTCGTTATTGTTTATCGGTTATTGTTTATTAATTTTGCGGCTGCAATGTGTAAAAAGAATATAAAAAAGGCTCCTGTCATCTATGACCAGTATCCAGCAGAAGCTCTGGCTCAACTCCCACGACTGCTTTTCGAAGGCTCCATTGTTGTCATAGACTGTCCCGATGATGTACAGCCGGCCATTGACATCATGCGGAAAAGTGTGGTGGTAGGCATTGACACTGAGACGCGTCCTTCGTTTAAAAAGGGTGTGTCTTGGCGAGTCGGCCTTCTTCAAATAGCCACGCCACGGCAGGTGTTCCTTTTCCGTCTGAACAGTATAGGTTTCCCGTTGTCATTGTGCGCATTCATAGAAGACCCGACAATACTCAAAGTAGGCCTGTCTCTGCACGATGACATGCTCTCTTTGAAACAGCGCCACGCACAGTTGGCACCCGCAGGATTAGTAGAACTGCAGGAACTTGCGACTCAGGTGGGCATAAAGGACAAAAGCCTGAAAAAACTCGTAGCCAACCTTTTGCGGCAGCGCTTAAGTAAACGGCAACAATTAAGCAATTGGAATGCCCCTGCACTCACACTGCAACAACAGCGCTATGCCGCAACAGACGCATGGGTATGCCTTGAACTATACAATCAGTTGAACAAACTCATTACAACCGGGAATTACCATCTTATGGTCACAGAACAACCGGTAGCAAACGAATAGCCGAACCTTACACATTCCTCATTCCACCTTTAACCCTCATCCGACATGTGCATACATCTAAAACCCCATCGTGAAGAAAGTGTCCAACGCCAGCATCCCTGGATCTTTTCCGGAGCCATTGCCACCATCGATGGTAAACCTTCGGAAGGGGATGTCGTAACTGTCGTTGACAGTCAAGGCAATTTTGTCGGTGCAGGTCATTATGCCAATGGCAGCATTGCCGTCCGCCTGCTGACATTTAGGAACGAATCCATCGACAATTCTTTTTGGGAGCGTATGCTGTATAAAGCATATGATTTGCGGAAGCGCATAGGCTTGACTAATGCCGCGGACACAACAGCATACCGATTGGTCCACGGAGAGGGCGACGGCCTTCCCGGACTGATTATAGATGTGTATGGCACGACTGCCGTTATGCAGGCCCACAGCGTAGGAATGCACCGTGCCAGAAAGGAAATCGCCGAAGTGCTGACTTCGATTTTGCGACCAGCCATTACCTCTGTCTATTATAAGAGTGACGGTACGCTGCCCCGTGCCTGGCGAAGCGATGAATTTAGCGTAGGAACCGATGGATATCTTGTTGGGGATGAATGTGAGCATGTCTGCAAGGAAAATGGTTTGCTCTACGCTGTGGACTGGCAGAAAGGACAGAAGACGGGGTTCTTTGTCGATCAGCGTGAGAATCGTTTGCTACTGCGGTCGCTGTCGAAGGACTGTAGTGTCTTGAACATGTTCTGCTATACGGGCGGATTCTCCGTAAGTGCCTTGGCCGGAGGTGCCACCAGGGTTGTGTCCGTTGATACCAGCGAGCGTGCCATTGAACAGACAAAGCAGAATGCAGTTCTCAACTTTACCGATACCACCCGGCATGAAGCCGTCTGTGAGGATGGATTCAAGTTTCTGGAAAAATCGAATGAGGAATTCGACATCGTGGTACTGGATCCTCCTGCTTTTGCCAAGCACCGCGGTGCACTACACAACGCCCTTAAAGGATATACCCGTCTGAACAAACTGGGCATCGGGCATGTGACAAAAGGTGGCCTGCTCTTTACTTTCAGTTGCTCGCAGGTGGTTACGAAGGAACATTTCCGTAATGCCGTACTCTCGGCGGCAGCCAGTCTTGGCCGGAGTGCCACCATCATGTATCAGTTGCACCAGCCAGCCGACCATCCCGTAAGTCTGTTCCATCCTGAGGGGGAATACCTGAAAGGACTTGTTCTCAAGATTGACTAGTGTGGAAGGAGCACAATAGGATTTCTTTTGTTTTTGATGTTATGCGAAAGGGATTTGCAATGGTGAATCCCACGAGCCATGCCACATTCCCGCCAGTTGTGAGCAACAGTTGCCCGCCGCGCTCGGACATGGGGATGCCGTGTTCGGCCAGATAGTCGTTTATGAGTTTCGTGCCGTTCATGCCGAAAGGAGCAAACCTCATTCCAGGCACTGCCGTACAAAGTTTGAGTGGGAAAGTCACCGTGTCGGCATCAAGGGCTATGTGTTCTCCGTCGTGTGGTATTTCAAAGTCAGGCGAAGCCGGAACACGCTCGATTTCCAAGGTTCCTGACTCAGGAATGGTGTAGGTCCCGGGGGCTTCGATTGCAAAGGAGATAGGGCGGTGCTGCAGTTTTGGACTGACCATGAGGCAATCCTCGTGCTTCAAGAGCAGATGCGTTTCCGACTCCCAGCGCTTACCTTGCTGCGCGTCGAGATTCTCATAAACGGCACGACAGGCTGACGGAGTGAAGTTGTATTGCCTGAGTATGTTGAAAAGCAACCATTCAGGCGAGGGATGCCCTTGCAGTTTCTGGAGGCTGATGCAGTCATTGGTCACGATTTCCCCGATGGCTCGCTTTGTGGCATCGTGCAACAACGGAAGTACATCCTGTACATTTCTCACCGTATTCATCACCGCCTGCCGAGCGTGTGGGACAATCTGCTCCATGGTTGGGATGAGCGTATGCCGGATGGCATTGCGAAGTATATGCTCGTCGGCATTGGTGCAGTCTTCCACAAAGGCCAACTTGTTGGCAGCGGCATATTCCAGAATATCATCACGGGTAAAATTAAGCAGTGGGCGGACAATGTATTCACGCATCTGTTCAATCCCCTTCATTCCTTCGATACCGGTGGAACGGAAAAGGTTGATGAAAAAAGTCTCCAGTACATCGTCGGCTTGTGAGCCTACGAACAGTTTGTCGGCTCCCAGTTCCTCACGCAATTCGGCAAAGGCCTTGTAGCGCAGTTCGCGTGCAGCCATCTCAATTCCTATATGATGATCCTGGGCATAGGCCGCTGTGTCGAAGTGAAGAATGGAAATGGGGATGCCATAGGTGTTGCAAAGGGTCTGGCAAAACCGCATGTCACGGTCAGCCTCTTCACCACGCAAGTGGAAGTTGCAATGTACGGCATGCAACCTTAACTGCTCGCTGTGGAGCAGGTAAAGAAGCGAAACGCTGTCGCATCCTCCAGACAATGCAATCAGATGGAGCTTGCATCTGTCAACACCTTGGTTGTCAACGGAATAACTAATCAAGTGAATTCAGTTGTTTTGTGGCTTGCTTCAGGTCGTCAGGGGTGTCAATTCCGATGGTCTCCCTGGTGACGGTCTGCACTTTAATTCGATAGCCATTCTCCAGCCATCGCAACTGTTCCAGGCTCTCTGCCTTCTCCAGCTTCGATTGCGGCAGCTGCGCAATTTCCTTCAGGACTTCGGCACGGTAGGCATAAACACCGATGTGTTTCACAAATGGATAATGATCGAGCCATTGGTTGCGGTCTATGCCGCGTACAAACGGTATGAGCGACCGGGAAAAGTACATGGCATAGCCCAGTGCGTCGGTGACAATCTTTGGCGAGTTGGAATTTTCAGCGGCGGCAAGGCTGCCGAAGGGCACCGCCAGTGTGGCAATCTGTGTCTGCTGATAGTCGAACGCCTCGCAGATGCGCTCCATGTGCTCCCGCTGTATAAAGGGTTCGTCCCCTTGGATGTTCACCACCACATCGAAATCCTTGTCCAGTCTGTTGTAGGCTTCTGCAATCCGGTCGGTTCCCGACTGGTGGTCGCTGCGTGTCATGACCACCTTTCCACCGAACCCTTCAACAACCTGTGCGATGCGGCTGTCGTCGGTGGCAACGACTACATTGTCGAAATATTTGAGTGCCTGCTCGTAAACGTGCTGGATGATAGGTTTTGTGCCGAGCAGGGCCAGTGGCTTGCCAGGGAAGCGTGTCGATGCATATCGGGCTGGAATGATGGCTATGAACGTCATGAATGTGTTTTTGTTTTTAGTTTTTGCAAAAGTAACAAATAACTTTCAATTCTCAAAAATCTACTCATCACGATCCGTTATGACAATCATTCACGAATTCTCCTTGCCTTTCATTCCAAGGTGCAACTTGGACTATGGGATTATTGTCCCGATGGAGTGGCGTTGGTACATGAGGAGAGCAATCTGCAGGGCTCCATCCCGCTTTGCCTGGCAGTCCTTCGCAAAGCAAAGCGCGTAGCGAGTTCTGGAATTGGGTCCCTCCGAGGCCCTGCGCAGCGTCATTACGGATTAGCATTGCCTCCAGAGAGTAAGAAAGAATTCTCCAGACTCACATAGTCCGCAGGAGCACATAGCGAGCAGTCCTACTGGTTGAACTTAATCGGCTTTATGAGAAATTAAATCCAAATTCTTCTTAATCCTGTTAATTTTCTTTTCGCCCAGTTGGTTTTTGGCAAGGTCAAGGAAAACGCTGAATACAGCAGGAGTTAGTATCGCACTCAACACCCTCCCATTAGTCTTTGTGGGTATTTCTCCGTCCAGATAACTCTTTATCTGATTTTTCCCAAATCCGAGGATTTGCCCAAGTCCGGCATCTGAGAGATTGTACTTCTCCTTAATTTCTCTTATCTGTCCAATAGTGGGAATACCGTATTTCGCACGATACTGGTCTGTAATGGCGAAGTAAAATTCATTATCGCTCTCTGTCGTCGTGAAACTCTCGCCCGTATCTTCACATAGCCAAAATCTGTAACAGGCTGTGTATTTTTCTCCGCGAAACTCAATCGTGCGTATTTCGCTTTTCTCTATCATTTCCTTTGCTGTTAATGGACTCTTCATGACTGCCTCCTTGCATTTGAATTGATATATTATATGCTTTTCTGCTATATGAGTTTGAACTCAATCGTTTTTATGATTATATGTCTGCCATGTAACGCTCTTCATCCAGTATCTCACCCAAAGCAAATCGGCTTATATATCGTACAACTTGAAAGGTTGTGCCGAATTTGTCATCTTTCAGTTTCTTTTCATTGATATACTTGGTAGCAAGGTCGTATGACAAATCATCAATGTCCTCATCGTCTTGCGGTTCAATCTTTTTCTTATCGGCAAAATCCTTTAGCAATTCTATCGTTTCATCGTTGTCGTACTTTTCCAACTGTTTACATACTGCTTTTGCAGACTTTGCCACATCTTTAGGCTTGAAGTATCCTAAATTAGCATCAATTAGCCAGCATCTATCTCTATCGCTGTAATACATCGGAAATAATACTTCATTACGGTTTGTTGCTGTAGTATGAGACGAAATCCTAACTTTAAATTTCACACCGTTTACTTTGAATCTGATGTAACTTGATTCTGTTGAATTAGCATTGCTCCACTTTACACTCGACACTCCATCTAATGATAGAATCTCTCTTTCAAGTTCTTCTTTCATTTCTGTGGTGTAGGGCATAAGCGTCTTATTACGCTTATCAATCGTTATTTTCTTGTTGTCACCAAGCATCTTTTTCTTGCCTTTTATACATTCCACGTTCTTTGGTTTG
>FLNY01004041.1_pt1 | contig 94360 bp, 86 predicted proteins | sample 1140381 | NCBI WGS metagenome assembly FLNY01 (sample SAMEA3878172, study PRJEB12797) | bioreactor metagenome | biome: Moose rumen | place: Sweden | collected 2011-10
CTGAAGTTTCCCACCTTTTGAGGTGGTGCTGAAAAATGAAGAATTGAATATGAAATAGATTGCAAAATATAACAGAAATCGAGAAAAATTTCGTAAATTTGTAGTCGCTAAACAAAACAAATGCGAAAGAATTCAAGACTTCTGTTATGGCTGCAAAATTAGACAAAATTCACGAAATGTACAAGCTTTTGAACGAAAAAGAGCGAGTGAACCACGATATTATGTCCACATTCGGACGTTTCGGGCTGTCCCAGACCCTCCGTCGGCTTGGTTTGGAGAAGCAGCAGGGTGTGTCAGCCCTGCAGCTGATCATCTCGCTGTGCCTTTTCCGCTTCAACGGTGAGAGCATCTTCGGCATGTACCGCAAGGACTTCCACTCGCTGGTGGAGACGGGCAAGAACTGCTACTACCGCATGATGGGTCGTGAGACGATGGACTGGCGTATGTTGTTGCTTCGCTTGTGCGTCCGCTTCTTCGCCATCCTCCGCAAGGAACATGCCGAGGAGACCGAGCAGCCCCGATGCTATATCATCGATGACACGACGCTTGAGAAGACTGGTGTGTCGATAGAGGGCATCAGTCGTGTGTTCGACCATGTAAAGCACAAATGCGTGCTGGGTTTCAAGGAACTGATACTTGCCTATTTCGATGGGCGTACTACGATACCCGTTGACTTCTCCTTGCACCGTGAGAAGGGTAAGGAGAAGAACTACGGCCTGAGTGACGAAGAGCGTGAGGGCCAGTTCTCCAAGCAGCGTGACGAGAACAATCCTGACTACGCAAGATACAGGGAACTTGACATGAAGAAGACCGATTGTGCCATTGCCATGATGCAGCGTGCGTGGAAGGCCGGACTTCGTGCCGCCTATGCCCTTTGCGACAGCTGGTTTACCTGCGAGGAGTTTATCCATGCCGTGCGTGCCATTGGCGACGGCAGCGTGCATTTTCTTGGAATGGGCAAGATGGACAATAAGAGGTATTATGTACGCGGATTCCATCAGAACGTCTATGAAATGATTTCACGCTATGAGCGGACACAGGCGAAGAAAGTACCCGGCTACAACAGCCGCTATTTCTATGTGAACGGTTTCCTGGGCAAGGAGATTGTACGGATATTCTTCATCAAGTACGGCAACAACCAGAACTGGAACATCCTCATCACAACCGATATGACAATGAACATCACGAAGTGCTTCGAGACCTATCAGATCCGCTGGAGCATAGAGGTGCTGGCAAAAGAGAGCAAGCAGTATCTCGGACTCGGCCGCTATCAGGGCAGGGACTTCGATGGGCAGATTGCCGACTGCACACTCTGTCACATGACATATATTGCACTGGCTCTCGACAAACGTCTCAACGAGTACGAGACGATGGGCGCATTGTTTGAGCAGCAAAGAGCAGACCTGATGGCACTCACGCTCTGGCAACGGCTGCTGGCTATCATCAAACACTTATTGGAGGTATTGGCCGACATGTTGGGCGTGACGTACGAGGAACTCTCTGCAAGCATCGTACGGGACGAAAAAATGCTGAAGAAGTACATCGTCATGGCAGAAGCGTTAGAAGAACTTGATGAGGCAGCGTGATATGAGACAAATTGAAAATCAAATATTTAGGCCACTCTCAAAGGGTGGGAAACTTTAGTTAATTACAATAATTCACGGATTTTTCGTACCTTTGCACTCATATTCTCTATATGCAATTCATAGGTGTCGCTGGATTACAGTGCAGGAAGTGAGAGTTTGTGTATATGATAGGGTTTTGGTAGGCACTGCCATCAGGTATGGCGGTGACCCCCTCTTTTTGTGTCATCTAGTATATTACAAATATGAAAGAAGATTCTCTTGATTTCATGCAACTGTGTAATCATTTTGTGAAGAACTGGAAGTGGTTTGGGATTTCAGTTTTCGCCTTCTTGCTGGTAGCGCTCATCTATCTGTGGTTTACCCCGACGAAGGTGAACGTGATGGGCAAGATGCAGATCATAGACAGGTCGAAGCGTAGCGGACAACTCTCGATGGGCATGTCTATGTTGAACTCCCTGCCGATGGGACTGGGCAGCAGTCTGGGTGGAAGCCTTGGTGCTTTGGGGGGCGGCATTGAGTCTGAGGAGGAGATCCTCATGTCAAACAACCTCTCAAGGGACGTCGTCAATGAACTGGGGCTCTATACCGAGTATCGCCTGAGCAGTTGGGGCAGGAAGACCTTGTTGTATCAGAACCAGCCCGTGAACGTCACGATATCGCCAGTCGATTTAAAGAAACTGGAGGATAAACTCCCTTTGAAACTCATACAGATCAAACTCACCATCACCAAATCGGGCGATAACTACACCGTTGAGACGGTCGTCAAAGAGAATAAGGAGAATACGGAACTGCCTGATCAGACCTTTGCGAAACTCCCTGCTACGATTGATACGGGTTATGGCACGCTGGTCTTGAGCGAGAACCCTCTTCTTGAGGATGAGGATATAGAGAACTACCAGAAGGGCTATACCCTCAAGGTCAACATCCTTCCGGCCTCGGAAAGAGCGGCAGAATTCGTTGAACACCTGACAGTGGAGCAGCCACTGAGCAAGGCACCAGATATGGTTGAGGTCACTATAGAGGATGAAAGTGTCGTGCGAGGGGCAGACTTCGTGAGTACGCTGGTCGATCTCTACAACAAGCGGGTTAATGCGGAGAAGAACGAGGAGGCCCTGAAGACGGATGAGTTCGTCAATCAGCGCCTGGCTAATCTGGATGTAGAACTCGGGCTGAGCGATGCGGCCTGGGAGAAGTCGAAGAAGAATTTTCAGGTTACCGATCCCAAGGTTGATGCCCAGGAGATTATTGAGAAGAAAAGTTTTTATGAAACGCAATTAGTGAGTATTGGTGTTCAGTTACAGTTACAGGACTATCTAAAAGTGTATGTTGACAATTTGGACAATCTGTTTGAGTTGATTCCTGTGAATGTCGGCATGACGGATGAGAACATTCCGACAAGCGGTGATGCATTACCTATGATCAGTAGGCATAACATATTGGTCAATCAACGTAAGGACTTGTTGAAGAGCATGAGCGAACAGGCTCCGCAGGTGCAGCGCCTGACAGAGACCATCCGTGAGTTGCAACCCAGCATTCAGACGGCAATCCTCCGTGATCGGGAGTCTATTCTTATCAGACGTAAAAATGTGGAGCGTGAATATAGTAAGTATCTGGGTCGCGTATCAAGTGCGCCCCAGATGGAGCGTGTCCTCACGGAGATCGGTCGTCAGCGCGAGATCAAGCAGGGTGTCTATCTCCTGATGCTTCAGCAGCGCGAGGAGACGGCCATGACACTGGCCAACATCACGGACAAGGGCAAACTCATCGATGCCGTCAGGATGGTGAAGAACAGCAAGCACCCCAAGAAAAAGATCGTCCTTCTGGCCGCTCTGTTCCTCGGCCTGCTCTTCCCCATGCCCTTTCTGTTCTTCCGTTTGACCCTGAAGCCAAAATGTCGGAATGCATCATTAGTGATTTTGTCACTTATTATGATGTCAAGTTGTATGAGTACTAAGAATGTTCCATACTTCACTAATATGGACGAAGTGGACACCAACTCGTCAAAGGTGCTCTATGATGCTAAGATTATGCCCAAGGATATTCTTCAGATCAAAGTCTTTTCTGTGACTCCAGGCACTTCAGAATTATTTAATCTGGAAAAGAATCTTAACACAACCTCGACATCCGTTGCGTCCAATCAGAATTCCGTATATAACTATTTCGTTGATAATAATGGCAACATTGTCTTCCCTGTTGTTGGTACTATACACTTAGGAGGATTGACGCAGAATGAGGCAGAGAACCTTATTAAATCGAAAATTGCCCCATACATGTCTGTATCTGAGGATTTCTTGGTTCATGTTCGTATGATAAACTATAAGTATTCTGTTCTTGGTGAGGTGAGAAATCCTGGCACGTTTAATGCCCAGAATGAAAAAGTGAACATACTTGAGGCAATAGCCCAGGCTGGCGACCTTACCCTCTATGGCATGCGCAACAAAATATATCTAATCCGTGAGGATAGTGAAGGCCGCAAGGAATTTCACCGGTTGAATTTGAATGATGCGAATATCATTAGTTCACCCTATTACTATTTGCAGCAGAATGATATTATTTATGTGGAGCCCAATAAGGCTCAGGCACGTAGTTCCTATTTCTCCACATCAAGTTCTATCTGGATGTCTATCACTAGTGCGTTGGTATCCTTAAGTACCTTGATTATTGCTATTACCAAATAGCATGGTTAGTTTCTTCTTGTCATGAAGTGTAAGTTTCCTTTATACTTTTATTTGTGTGTCCTGGCAACCATGCTTGGATGCACAGAGTCTGGTGAAAAGGAAATCAAACCAATGCCAATACCAGTAATTCCAACTGATAGTGACACCATCGTTAAGCCGGACACTCTCAATTCGGATACCCTCGGTTCGGATACTATAAATCCAGATACCATTATTAGACCAGAGACTTTCACGGGGCTCCCCATTATGTGGATTGAGACGGAGGGCCGACAGGAGATTACGTCGAAGGATGAATATCTGAGTGCCACTTTCAGGTTAGATGAGGGCGATGCCACCAGAAGTTCTGAATTTATTGAGAATGTCAATATCAAGGGACGGGGCAATACGAGTTGGGACATGTTCGACAAGAAGCCCTATCGCCTGAAGTTCGATAAGAAAGTCTCGCTCTTAGGAGAACCTGCTGATAAATCATGGGTGTTGATTGCCAACTACATTGACAGGACGATGCTTCGTACCTATATCAGTTTGTACATGGGGCATCTCAGTAATTTGGAGTGGACCCCTCACGCACACTTCGTCGAACTCATGCTAAACGGGGAATACAATGGGACATACCTTTTGGCAGAAAAGATTAAGGTTGCGGAGAACAGAGTGAACATAGGTCCTGACGGAATCCTTCTGGAATTGGATGCCTATGCTCCAGAAGAAGATTCCCCTTATTTCACAACCAATCATTTTTGGCATGAAGTGGCTATTAAATCACCCCATGTCGAATATGGTGATGATACATTTAACCTCGCCAAAGACCTGATGACGACAGCAGAAGCGGTCCTGTTCTCTGATAACTTTACAGATCCAAAGGATGGCTGGAGGAAATATCTGGATGAGGCATCTTTTGTGGATTGGTATTTGGTCAATGAAATCGTCAATAATACAGATGCCATAGGTTGGTCTTCCATCTATTTCGCCTGTCAATCTGAGAAGGGCAAGATTATGATGGGACCCCTGTGGGATTTTGACATGTCTTTTGGTGTGACAGAAGAGCAAAATCAGTCGTCTGAAGGCTTTCGTGTCAGAATGAATCCATGGATAGACAGGTTATTTGCAGATCCTTTGTTTGTGGAAAGTGTCAAAGAGAGGTTTGATTTCTTTTATGGGCAAAAGGAAACTATCCTAAGCGAGATCGATAGTAATAGTCAATATTTAAGAAACGCTGCTATAGAAAATGAGAACCGTTGGCATACGATGTATAAGGATCTCTGGAGAAATCCTGGTATCATGGGCGGTTACGAGAATGAAGTACAGTTTATGAAACAATGGCTTAATACACGCTTGGAGTGGCTTAAGCATGCATATGACAATATGTGATGGAAAACTATGTGAGTTTTAAGGACATCCCCTTGATGTGGGGAATCAAAGAAGGTGATGTGGTATATGTCTCTTCTGATGTGTCAAGGTTATTTAAGGTTTGCCAAGAGCATGGTGAACTCTTTGGCTATCATGATTTTATTGACGCGATTATCAAAGTCGTTGGTAAAGAGGGTACTGTATTGTTCCCCACGTTCAATTGGGATTTCTGCCATGATATTCCATTCAATTATAAAAAGACTATGAGCCAGACGGGTATCTTAGGACATGTGGCGATGAAGCGTCCAGACTTCAAGCGCACCAAGCATCCGATTTATTCCTTTGCCGTCTATGGCAAAGATCAGGATTTGCTTTGCAATATGGATAATGTTTCCTCTTTTGGTCAAGACTCTCCCTTTGCTTATCTGGAGAAAGTCAAGGCTCATAATATTCTGGTTGATGTTCCTTATATTCATTGCTTCACTTTTATGCATTACATTGAGCAGAAAGTAGGGGTGACCTATCGTTACGAAAAGATGTTTACGGGTGATTACATTGACGAGAACAAGGTCAAGCAGCGGAAGTCGTATTCGATGTATGTGAGGAATTTGGATTTGGATGTGGTAAACGACATGACGGAGATGGGAAACCTATTAGATGCTAAAAGAATCTCTATCTTGCAAATTATTAATGGGATTGAATTTAGGAATGTTGATTTGGCTGCATGCGTGCCACTATTCGAAGATGACATTAAGAATAACCGTAGTAAGAAAATATGTAAGTTTAAAGGCCAATAGGGCAATTGAAATATGATTGATATTAATAGTTTTATTGTCAATTTTAGCAAGCAGTTTGAAGGAGTGTTAGGTGAGTATATTACTCCAGAAACCCGTTTCTGGGATTTGGAGGAGTGGTCTTCGTTGATAGTACTCAAGGTCCTTGGTATGATTGACATAGAGTACGATGTTGATATTGATGCCGACGAGATTCGTACCATAACTACCATTCAAGAATTGTATGACCTTGTCCAGTCCAGAGCATAATCCAAAAGTATCTGTTATTGTTCCTGTCTATAATGTACAGGATTACCTCAGGCAGTGTGTCGATAGCATACTCGCTCAGACGTTTGAAGATTATGAACTCATTCTGGTCGATGATGGTTGTACTGACCATAGTGGTAGTATCTGTGACGAATATGAAACGAAATCCGATAAGGCAGAAGTCATCCATCAGCAGAATGGCGGACTGCCTGTTGCCCGAAAAGTCGGAATTGAGCATGCACATGGCGACTATATCCTATTCGTCGATGCTGACGACTGGGTGGATCCCGACCATTTGGAGAGCCTAATCACGAAGGCTGAACAGGAACAGGCAGATGTTGTGATGTGTGGATTCTATTTCGAATTTCCCAAGAAAAAGGTGAAGTTTGCCAATATCCCGACTTCATTAACTGGTAAGGATATTATTATTGAGAGTCTCAAAGGCTCCCTTCATGCAGGAGTGGTTTTCAAGTTGATAAGAAGGAGTTTGTTTTTGGATCATGTAATAAACTTCCCCCAATACACATATCTTGAAGACATGTGTCTGTCAACGGAAATACTCCTTGTCGCAAAGCGTATCGTTTCTACCAATTTGGTATCCTATCATTACAGGTACAATTATCATTCAGAAACGAATACACGAGATATAGAATTTCGAATCAGGAAGTTTGAAGAAAGTATCCTGAACTTGCAGGAACTTTTTGATCATAGGCTGCTGTGGAACGATGAGGCATTGAAGAAAGCACTATACCATAGGATAAACAATGAGAAACTCGAGTTGTTGGTATTGCCTTACAGTGCTAGACGGGAAATAAGACGAGCCTATGAGAGTTTTGATGATTCTTGGAAAGAATATAATATAAGAAATAGCATTTTACTTATACCCAATTATATAGCCATACGTTATAAACGATTGATGATAGCACAAATTGTCAAGCATGCCAGACTTTTGGTCAGAAAGATTTTGAAAGGGACGTAATACACGCGTATGCTGATTTACTTATTTTCTTTTCTATATTGTGTGTTCTTCCACTATGTCGCCTACAGGGTGGAGAATAAAGTCGCCAGATACTGTTTGGTGTTTATCCCTCTGATATGGCTGGCATTCTTGGCAGGATGGCGCGACTATGGTGTTGGGACAGATACTCTTGTCTATTCCAAAGCCTATTTTGATGATGCACTTCAGGCCAGGGATATTGGCGACCTGTTGAAAAATAATAACATCAATATATCCAATAAAGGCTATCTCTTCTTGAACTACCTGGGGGCACTGATGGGGTCGCACATTTTCATTGAGTGGTTCCTAACAGAACTGCTGATTCTCGTGTGTACCTACTTGGCCGTTATAAAAATATCCAGATCATACAAAATGAATCTGGCATTTTTCTCCTTGTTATATCTCTTTGCCTTCTATAACACTTCACTGAATCTGATGCGACAGATGTGCGCCATCTCTATCTGTCTTCTAGCATATTCCTGTTTGTTGGAAAAGAAAAGACTTGTCTCGGGTATCCTGTTGGTTGTAGCCCTCACTTTCCACACCTCTGCAGCCATCTTCCTGCTGGCTTTTGGCTATCACGTCTGGGCTGATACCAAACACAAGAGGCTGTTATTCTCTTCTATTGTTGCAAGCCTGTCATTGGGTATCTTGCTCTATTATCAACTCCTGAAACTATTAGGCAGTTTCGGTGTGTTTAGTCAGATCTATATGGAGAGATATGGTATGAATTCACAGTTTCAGGGCATGAGGGTGCCATATGCATTCATTGTTGTAGCACTTACTATATTTATTGGAATATATATGAGTTATAGGGAGAAGATATTGAAAGACCATGAGAATTTCTTCCTTCTCTTGACGCATACGACCTTCACCATCCTGATGTCACTAAACTTCCTTGCTGATACCCTTATTAGAATATCCTATTATTTCTATGCACTGGATATTGTTTTCATGGGTGCTCTGCTGACATCCAAGAAGATGCCATTAGGCTATAGGATCGTATTACCGTCAGTCATCATTTTCATGTGGCTGTATAATTATATGTACCTGAATGGTAACGAAACCAATCCATACAGGTCCCAGTTTTTAGGAATATATTAGTATAAAAAGTATGAAAGACTTAATCATATCCAGTAGTGACTATAACCATATTACTGAAATGGTGGATGAGGCCAATATCTCTGCCTATTATGGCAATGAGGTGTATTTCCTCTTATGTAATCCACTATTTGGCTATTGCGCCTGTAATATGCGGGGTAGCGGCTTCAAGTGCCGTCGCTGTGTAAGATATGTAAAGGGACTGCTTCGGAAATGTTCTCCCACAATCAAGGTTATTGAGATGGACGAGGCCACGAAAGAGGCGATCAGTAAGGACATCAGCAAGTTGGAATTTGATTATCAGTCTGTCGAGGACATCAAGAGCATCAAGTATAAAGGAGCATTTGTTGGCCTGGGCTGTCTGTCATCGTATATTACAGACTGTCGTAATAATAATCCTTTGATGGATGATGAATTCAGGACCTACTTTGATAGGGTCTTGCGGACAGCCTGTCTTTATGCGGAGTTCCAACTTAGAATGATAGAAAAGATTCAGCCCGACAGGATCCAACTCTTCAACGGACGCTCTTTTGAGAATAGGGCCGCTTCCGACTTTGCCATACAGCGAAAGACCCTCTTGAGAAGTTGCGAACAATGGAAGGTTTTCCCTCAGGGATATAACAAACGCATTTTTTACAATTCCCTGCCACATTATATTACAGGGAATACCTTAAGGATAAACGCTTTCTGGAATGATCCTATTGTACCGCAGGAAGAGAAGGAGAGCATAGGCCGACGATTCTTCGAAAGTAAGTATAACCACACTTTTAAGGGTGATAATGATTATACGGCAAGACAGAATGCCGAAAAATTGCCAGACGGCTGGGATGACAATAAGAAAAACTATGTCATCTATAATAGTTCCGAAGATGAGTATGTGGCTATTGGAGATGAATATGACAGAGGAAAGACTTTCAAAACTCAGATTGAAGGTATTCGATATATTGCCAACCTGTTGAAAGACCGTTCCGATATCAATGTCTATCTGCGTATTCATCCCAACTTGAGTAAGATCAGGTATAAGTATCATACTGATCTGTTGGACCTGGGGAGTGAGTTCAGGAATTTCTTCGTGATTCGTGGTGACAGCGATGTTTCGACGTATGCTCTGATGCGGAAGGCTGATCGTGTGATTACCTTTGGTTCGACGACAGGTATAGAAGCCTCTTATATGGGTAAGCCGGTTATCTCCCTGTGGCGTAACTGGTTTTCTGGCTTGGATCTTGCCTACGAGGTGACGAATGTCGAAGATATGACATCACTGCTGCTAGCGAAGGAACTGGAGCCCAAGCCACAGGTGGAATCCATCAAGTTCGGCTATTACCAGATGTGCCCATCATATCCGAACTATGTGTATTTTGACCATAACTTCAGTGACTTTCATATCTTCAGAAGTAGGTTGCGTCGTTATAACCTGGCCAGTTATCTGGGATCTACCACTCTATATGCCATCGTTGGGTGGATAGGCGAGTTCTTGTGTAAGAGAGACACCATACCCATTAAGGAAAAATAGTATCTTTCTTGTTGAAAACGATCATGGAAAAAGATAAAGTCTTGTCTGTTATTGTTCCTGCCTATAACATGGAACAATATTTGGGGAAATGCCTGGAGTCGTTGGTGACAGGTCCTGAGGGGATGGCATCTCTGGAAGTGATTGTGGTAAACGATGGTAGCAAAGACGGTACGCTGAAGATTGCTCAGTCGTATGGGAATAGGTTTCCTGAGGTTTTTAAGGTGATTGACAAAGAAAACGGGAACTATGGTTCGTGCATTAATCGCGGTCTTGCTGAGGCTTCAGGGAAATACGTCAAGGTATTGGATGCTGACGATAATTTCTCTACGAGTAGTTTAAATAGTTTCTTGACTTTCCTAAATACAGCAGAGGCCGACATGGTGGTTTCGCCCTATGTGCGAGTTGATGCAAGCCGTCAGTATCAGGAGCAGGTCATTTCATGGCATATTGGCTGTTGCCATACAGACATCGCGAATCCGGCCTTGCACCATGTGCTGTTCTCGAAAGACTTTCAGATGCACGCGGTTACTTATCGGAGAGATATTTTCTTTGGCTTGGACTATCATCAGACTGAAGGCATCTCCTATACTGATCAGGAATGGATGTTCACGCCCATGAGTCAGGTGCGCACTGTTGCATTCTTTGAGGCTCCACTGTATTACTACCTGATTGGCAGGGAAGGCCAGACAATGGATATGGAGGTGCAGAAACGTCAGGTAAACCACAACGTAAGGGGGTTATACAAGATGTTGTCTGAATACAAAAAGATGCCTCACTGTTCGAAGGTCATGGACGACTATCTTCTTCTGAGACTGGATCAGCGCTCCTCTTATATTTATAAGACTTATTTGCTGAACAGTTTGCCTATTGCTGAACTGACAGAAGTTGACAATCAGATAAGGGGGATATCCCCCGATTACTACAGCCGTATGGATCAGTTAGTGGTGCATGAGACTTTTCCCTATCGGTTTATTAGAGGTTTCAGAAATCATCGTAGAAGGACATTCCTTTTCAATGTCTATCGTTGTTATATGCTGCTCATGAAGTAATATGCTAGAGAATATTATTTTGGTAATCGATGCCGCACATATCAACGGAGGAGCCTCGAAAGTGGCTCTGTCGAGTGCTGTGGGACTGGCGAAGATGGGATATCATGTCGTCGTGATGAGTGCGATCATGCCCATTGACAAGCGGTTGGAGGAGAGTGGTGTCAGGGTTGTCTGTACTGGTCAGTCTGATATCTTGTCTAATCCCAATCGTTTAGGTGCAGCGATTCAAGGCGTTTGGAATGTGAAGGCTTACAGGATGTTTAAGCGGGTACTTACTGACTGCCCGCCAGAGAATACCATCATCCATTTTCACGAATGGTCGAAGGCTCTTTCTGCATCTGTCTGGTCTGTTGTAAAAGACAGGCATTATAAGATTGTCGTGACGCTTCATGAGTATTTTCTATTCTGTCCCAATGGCGGACTATATAATTACAAACAGAATAGGATTTGCGATCTGAAAGCATCCTCAACAGCCTGCTATTGGTGTAACTGCGATTCCAGGAATTATGTCCAGAAGTGGTGGAGGAATATCCGTCAGGTAGCCCAGAACCATATTGTGGGACAGCAGCGGGATATTCATTTCATCTATATATCAGAAACGAATAAACGCGCTTCTTTTCCATATCTGAGGGGAATGGCTGCTCATTGGTTCTATCTTAGGAATCCTATTGATCTAAATGAATCAGAATGGACAGATATCAGACAGAATGATACTTACCTGTTTGTGGGCAGGGTTTCTGCGGAAAAAGGTGTCAGACTATTCTGTCGAGCCATTACTGAACTGGGTCTGAAAGGATGTGTGTTGGGTGATGGGCCGTTGAAGGAAGAACTTGAGAGGAAGTACCCCAACATCAGATTCACAGGATGGGTTACTGGCAAGGATAAAGATACGGAGATCAGAAAGGGTAAGGCACTTGTTTTCCCGTCTCTTTGGTATGAAGGAGCCCCGTTGACTATTGTCGAGATGAAATCCTATGGTCTTCCTTGTGTTGTACCGGATATGTGTGCTGCTTCTGAGGAAATTCAGGATGGGAAAACAGGCTTTATTTTCAAATCAGGAAATTTGGATTCATTGAAGGCGGCTATTAGTAAATTAGAGGCATGTGATCTGAATGCCATGCAATCAGAAATCAGATCACGGTTTGACGGCTGTCTTTATTCTTTGAGGACCCATTGTGACGGTCTTCTAGATATATATAGAAAGATAATGGATAATCGGCGGTAGGCATGAAGATATTACACATAGGCAATATGAAGAGCGGGATTGATGTGTATGTCAGGAATACCATCATGCACGTTGCCGATGATTTTGATTTTGTCATCGTTCGCGGTGAGGAGGATGACAATGCTCCTTTTATCAAAAATGGCCAGGAGGTCAGGGAATACCAAATCCCGATGTGTCGAAACCTGAACCCACTGAAGGATGCGAAAGCCTTGGTGCAGACTGTCAGGATCATCAGGGCGGAAAAGCCCGACCTAATCCATTGCCATAGTGCGAAAGGCGGATTTGTTGGACGGTGTGCAGGCTTCCTGACAGGTGTCAGAACGCTATATACCCCTCATGCCTTTTCATTCCTGAGTGCTGAATCGAAGAAGAAAAGTACTTTCTACCTCTGGTTGGAACGTGCAGCAAGGCTGAACTCCCGCTTGTTGGCCTGTTCTGAATCTGAGCAGGCATTGGGAATGTCGGAAGTGCACTATAGGCCTGATAGGGCAATGGTGTGGCATAATGCTTTGCCAGATCTGCCTAAAAAGAATACAGGGCAGGATGAGGCTACGCCCTATATCTGTTCCATCGGCAGACCGTCGTTCCAGAAGAATACCTTCTTTATGTTGGAAATTATCCAGCAGATTCACGTCAGGCATCCGGAGGTGAAGTTCTATCTGATAGGTGCGGCCTACTTCTCGCCAGACTTCGAAGAACTCAAGAGTAGGATCACTGCATCAGGGTTGGAACAAACGTTCCAGATTCTCCCTTGGCTAAGTCATGAAGACGCTTTGAAGTATCTTGAGCATTCCCTGTTCTACCTCACAGTCGCCAGATATGAGGGTCTGCCGTTGTCAGTCATTGAGGCAATGGCACTAGAAAAAGCCATTGTCGCCTCTGATGTCGTAGGGAATCGGGATTGTGTAAAAGATGAGGTGAATGGCTTCCTGCTTCCGCTTCAGGTGGATGCATTTGTCGAGAAGATGTGTCTCCTGATAGAGAACAGGCTGCAATGCCATACAATGGGGCGTCAGTCGAGACTGCTGTTCGAAGATAGGTTTATGATAGAGAATCGGATTAAGTTTTTGGAGGAGATTTATAAACAGGAATAATCGTTATTGTCTCAATGTATCAGTTGACTAAAAGAATATTGGATATTATATTGGCCGTGTTGGGATTCATCATATTAATTCCCATGGCCATTCTAGTGAAGGTTAGTTTCCTGTGTCTTGGTGATACAGGTTCGATCATCTTCCGACAGAAACGGGTGGGGAAGGATGGCAAGTTGTTTGTCATCTATAAGTTCCGTTCGATGGTTCGTAATGCAGACGAGGTGCTCCTTAACCTGTTGAATGAAGAACGCTACAGGGCAGAATGGGAAGATAACCAGAAGATCGAGAATGATCCTCGGATAACGCGTATCGGTAAGTTCCTGCGGGAATTATCGCTTGACGAGTTGCCGCAGATAGTGAATGTGTTGAAAGGAGACATGTCGCTGATAGGCCCTCGTCCGTTGGTAGAGGGCGAACTTGAAGCCCATGGCGGCTCTCCTATATATTGGCAGGCAAAGCCTGGCATAACAGGATGGTGGGCATGTCATGGCAGGTCTGATATCGATTACGAAGAACGGCTTGAAATGGAGTGCTATTATGTCAAGAACTGTTCGTTGAGGTTGGATGCTATATGTTTCTTCAAGACCATCTTCAGTGTGATGAGTAAAAAAGGGGCGAAGTAGAGACTTACGTAAATCATGAAGCAGTACGATTATTTGATTGTTGGATCGGGTCTGTTCGGTGCAACCTTTGCCTATTGCGCTAAACAAAACGGTAAACGATGTCTGGTAATTGACAAACGCCCTCATCTAGGCGGCAATGTCTATTGTGAGCACATCGAGGGGATCAATGTGCATAGTTATGGGGCTCATATCTTTCATACTTCTAATAAAGAGGTGTGGGATTTCGTGAATACCATCGTGCCATTCAACCGTTATACCAACTCGCCTATCGCTAATTATAAAGGGCAGTTGTATAACCTGCCTTTTAATATGAATACCTTCCGTCAGATGTGGGGTGTCACCACACCAGAGCAGGCAAAGGCCATCATTGAAGAACAAAAGGCCGAAGAGGAGGCGAGGCTCAATGGTAGAGCCCCACAGACGCTGGAAGAACAGGCTTTGCTATTGGTGGGCAAGGATATCTTTGAGAAACTGATCAAGGAATATACTGAAAAACAATGGGGTAGGAGTTGCTCCGAACTACCCGCTTTCATCATCAAACGCCTGCCTGTGAGATTCGTCTATGACAACAACTATTTCAACGATGCCTATCAGGGTATTCCCATAGGTGGCTATAATAAGTTGATTGATGGGCTTTTAGAAGGTATAGAAACCCAAACGGGTGTCGATTTCTTTGAAGACAGGGCCTATTGGGAGTCAATGGCAAAGGTAGTGGTGTATTCAGGGCGGATCGATGAATATTTCGACTACCGCTTGGGGCATCTCGACTGGCGTTCATTGCGCTTTAAGACCTACATAAAAGATACGCCCAACTATCAGGGGAATGCCGTCATGAATTTTACATCGCACGAGCATCCCTATACGAGAGTGTATGAGCACAAGCACTTTGAGATGTTTGGCGAAGAGATATACCAGTGTCCAAAGACGGTGATTACAGAGGAGTATAGTGCAGAGTATAAGGAAGGTATGGAGCCCTATTACCCAGTCAACGACGAACGCAATAATCTGTTGGCTGAGCAATACCGCTCTCTAGCGGCACAAGAGGAAAACGTGATCTTTGGCGGGCGGTTGGCAGAGTACAAATACTATGACATGGCTCCCATCATTGAGAAAGTGTTTAGAATGACAAAAGAGTAAAGTATCAAGATAATGGCAGTATTAAAGTTTAACGATGTGGGCATGACAGCCATGGCTGCCTGTGTTCCACCAAAGAAATACTTTAACAAGGATCTGAATCAGTTGATGTCTGAGGAAGAAGTTGAAACACTGATCAATTCTATCGGCGTTAAGGAAAGACGTTTGGCAGAACCAGAGGTCACTTCGTCAGATCTTTGTTATAAGGCAGCGAAACGACTTCTGGAGGATTGCCAGATTGCCCCAGAAAGTATTGATATGCTCATTTTCTTGAGTCTGACGCCTGATTATGTAGCACCTCCAACCTCTAGTGTGCTTCAACATCGGCTAGGGTTACCTACAACATGTGGCGCATTTGATATGAGTCTCGCATGTTCTGGTTTTGTCTATGCGTTGGCTACTGCATTCTCCTTTGTGTCGAATCCTGCTATCAACAGAGTGTTGGTATGCGTTGGGGAGACGATGTCGAAAATTATGAATCCGCGTGATAAGGTCAATTTCCCTCTATATGGTGATGCTGGTGTTGCCTGTATAGTGGAAAAAGGTGATTTCGGAGAGGCCACCTTCCTGTTATCCTCTGATGGTGCGGGTGAACATTCTGTGATTGTGCCGGCTCGTGGATTCAGGAACCCAATGACGGCAGACAGCCTGATAGATAAGGAATGCGAGAAAGGAAACCATCGTCGTGATATTGACATTACAATGGATGGCATTGATACTTTCAATCATGCCATTAAAGGGGTTCCTAAGGAGGTGAAGGAATTGATGAGACTTACTAATATCACAGGTGATGACGTGGATTATTTCGTAGCCCATCAAGCGAACAAGATGATGATTGATTTCATCGTAAAGAAACTGCGATTCGACACGGATAAGGTGCCGTGTTGCATTGGCAAGTTCGGCAATACGAGTTGCTGTTCTGTCCCCCTGACTATAGTGTCAGAGTTGCTAGGCAGAATGGAAGGGAAAAAACGACTGTTGCTGACAAGCATTGGCTCTGGCTGGTCTTATGCCTCTGCTTATCTGAATACAATAGATTTGAGAATAGCACCCGTTTTTGATTATTAAGATGAGATACGAAGATATTTATATTGGTCAGAAAGAGACATTGAATCACAAGGTGACACAGGCCGACATAGAAAAGTTTGTTGATCTCTCTGGTGATGATAACAAACTCCATGTCAGTAAGGAGTTTGCTGCGAAGACTCCATTTAGGAAACCCGTGGTACATGGTATGATTGGGGCCAGTTTTATTTCCACAATAATAGGAACGAAAATACCTGGAGATGGGGCACTTTGGTATTCTCAGACTTTAGATTTCTTGTTACCTGTCAGGGTGGATGATGAAATAACTGTCATTGCAGAAGTCACCAAGAAAAATGATCGTGACAGAAGCATCGAACTGACTGTGGAAATTCAGAATCAGAACAGGCAGGTTGTTACACGAGGCATCTCTAAAGTGAAGGTCCTTGAGGAAGTCGAAAAGGCTATAGAAGAAATTAAAGAAGAGACTGTCAACAGGGTTGCCTTGGTGGTTGGCGCAACGGGAGGCATTGGTAGTGCTGTTGCAAAGTCACTTGCCGCTGACGGCTTTGATGTGATTTTACATTATTACTCAAATAAGGATAAGGCTCAACAGTTAAAGGCAGAAATAGAGCAAGAGACCAACTCTAAAGGATACACGATACGAGCGGATATTAGTTCTGAAAAGGATATAGATAGCCTTTTTGATCAGTCAATGCGGAAGGCCTATCGGATCGATTGCTTTGTCAATTGTGCTTCTACTCCAATACCGCCAATTAATGTGCTTGACTTGACATGGGAAGATATCGAGAAACAAATGAATCTGAACATCAAGACAAATTTATCGTTCATCAATAGGCTACTGCCTCAAATGATAGAGCGTAAATATGGTAAGATTATAACTATAGGAAGCCTGTTTAGTGACAAACCTAATCCAAATATGGTTTATTACGCGACGGCAAAGGCTGCTTTGGAAGGGTTCACAAAGGCGATGGCGTTTGAACTGGCACCAAAGGGTATTAGAGTTAATATGGTATCGCCGAGCATGATTGCCACAGATCTGACTGCAGATATTCCTGAGAAGATGAAACTACTGTCTGCCATGCAGACACCATTGAGACGGTTGGCATTAGCAGAAGATGTCGCAGGTGCTGTCTCTTTCTTGGCAAGTGAGAAGGCAGACTATCTGAGTGGGGAAGTGATTCGTGTCAATGGTGGACAATTCATGAAATAGTTGCTAAAATGCGGGAACTCAAATATACGGAATTATTGAAAGCCAATAATATGCTTAGGAAGAGTGTGGATGGCAATAGTCCATATTACATTAAAGTCCTTAGCAATATCACCTGCAATCAGTTGGGGGCAACTTTGTCATACCACCTGATGCGGCAAGGCTTGAATCCTGTTATCGGTTTTGGGAACTATGACAACATCGTACAGGATAGTTTCAACCAGCAAGACCAGCAACTGGTTATTGTTCATTATGAACTGTTGAATGTCGTAGAAAAAAAGGATTACTATGTTGAGGACTTGAGTGATGAGCAGATAGAGGAGTTGGCAACTTCTTTAGAAACTGAACTGGGCATGATTCTAGGAAACCTGTCATCAATACCATGCGTTATGTTTGATAGTTTTAATGCATGTTCCGTTTCTATAAACCCGTTACGCAGGAACCGGTATGAAGAGTTGGCCCAGAGGCTTAACCAGTTTATTCAAAGGAACAAGAGTAAAAACACTCTTTTAATTCATACTCCTGCAATAATTTCGAAGATTGGCGCAAATAACGCCTATGATTTCAAATTGTACAGCCTATCGAAGACTCTATATACAATCAGTTATTGGAAAGAATATACCTATATGGTTTCGCCTGTAATCTTAAAACTGACGGGCAAGGCCAAAAAGGCTATCATTTTCGATTGTGATAACACGCTCTGGAAGGGTATTCTCGGAGAAGATGGTTTCGAGGGCATTGATATGTCAGCACATTCGCTAGTTGGCAGTGCATTCCATCAGGTGCAGAATATGGCTGCATGGCTGAGTAAGCACGGTGTTTTGATAGGCTTATGCAGCAAGAATAATCCAGAGAATGTTGCAGATGTGATTGCGCGTCATCCTGATATGGCATTGCGGAATGAACATATCGTTATTAGTGAGGTGAATTGGAACAATAAGGTGACAAATCTTCGGAATATTGCGGAAACGCTTAATATAGGGCTTGATAGTTTGGTGTTTGTGGATGATTCTGATTTTGAAATTAACCTGGTTGGTGAGCACTTGCCACAAGTATTGTGTATGCAGGTCCCCAAGGATGTCTTTGAGTATCCAGCCAAGTTAGAGGACATGATTAACACCTATTTCTACGTTGGTGACAGCCTGGAAGATACGTGTAAGACAGCACGGTATAAGCAGCAATCAGAACGTGCCAGTCAGAAAGTGAAATTTGCGAATATTGATGATTACCTTCGCTCACTTGAGATGGAGGTGGCATTCGGTGTGGATAAGCCAGAAGAGACGGAGCGCGTGGCGCAATTAACTCAAAAAACCAATCAATTGAATGTTTGTACTACACGTTATACCCAAGGCCAAATAGAAGTCATCAAGGAGAGTACTACAAAGTCTTATATCAGTCTGTCTGTAAGAGATAAATTTGGTGATTCGGGACTTACTGGCGTTGCGATTGTGAGTTATGCAGACGGGAAGGGTGTCATAGATGACTTGATGTTGAGTTGCAGAATCATGGGGAGGAACATAGAGTTTGCTTTTGTGGATTTTATCATGACATTTTTTAGAGGGCGTGGATGTGAAACGGTTTATGCTCAGTATCTACCTACACAGAGGAATAAGCCTGTAGCGGATTTCTTTGATAGATGTGGCTTCCATGTCGTTGTTGAAATGAATGGAAAGAAACGATATTCATTGGATATTGAAGAATATAAAATGCAAAATATAGAGTATATAAAGGTAAATTGAATGATGGATCATATGGAAGAGAGAATAATAGATGTCATGTCTAGTGTGTTTGGCGTGGATGCAGGAACACTGAATGAAGAGAGTTCACAAGACAATGTGGAGGAATGGAACTCAATCAAGTATCTTGACCTGATAGTAGCGCTTGAAGAGGAGTTTGATATATCAATACCTATAGAGGAAGTTGGTAACATGACCAACTTTAAATACATCAAGTTAACACTTGAGGAGTTAATATAAAGAAGAAGGTTCAAGATATTAACTGGTTGATTATAAGTTTGTTTTAAATAAAAAAATCTAAAACGAAAAATTAGTATCCAAAAGCGGTAGTCCTGTCGGATTTTATTTGTACCTTTGCAGCGTGATAAATATAAACTAGGTATAAGTAGCATGCATTTCAGGACCGCCATAACCATTTTTTTATCGATGATCGCCATACAGGGTATGGCCCAGCGCCGACAGTTACAGGAGGCGCGTGTGATGCTGAAGGGTGACAAGGATTACGACAAGGCAGAGAAGTTGATGACGGATCTGCTGGCGAAGGACTCGGCCAATCAGGAGAATCCCCGTATCTACGATATGTGGCTGTTGGCTGTGGAAAAGCAGTACGGACAGTTGAATGAGCAGATGTATAAGAAAGAACGGGTGGATACTATCAAACTCTTCGAACTGACACGACGGATGTTTGAAGTGGGAGAACGCCTGGATTCGATTGACATGAGGCCAGACAAGAAAGGAAGGGTAAACCCAGAGTATCGCAAGACCAACTCGCAAAGATTGCTTCAGTATATGCCGAACCTCTTCTTTGGTGGAACCTACTATCTGAGAAAAGGCGATCTGCAAAAGGCCTACGGCTTCTTCGAACAGTATATGGACTGTGGACAGCAACCACTGTTTTCGGGCTACGACCTGATGGGCACAGACAAGCGCATGGGGGAGGTTGCCTATTGGGCCACCTACTGTGGATATCGCATGAACGATCCCGTGCTCACGCTGCGCCACGCCACGCTGGCCCGTCGCGACACCGCCAAACTGGAGCATACCCTGCAATATACGGCTGAGGCATGGCGGTCTTTGAATGATAAAAACACGTATGTCAAGACACTTCGTGAGGGTTTCGAACTTTTTCCAGCATCGGCCTATTTCTTCCCAAGACTAATGGACAACTATGCCTCGAAGGGCAACTACGACCAGGCGCTGGCTGTGGCCGAGGAGGCACTGGCGACGGATAGTCTGAACACGCTCTTCATGTTGGCAAAATCTACGATGCTCCTGAATCTCGGCCGTTATGCGGAATGCCTGGACTACAGTAAGAAACTCATCGCTTTCGACGGTATGGCCACGGAGGCCTTCTATAATGCGGGGACGGCCTGCGTGAACATTGCCCAGCGCATGGACTCGCGCAAGCACAAGAAGCAGATCAAGAAGATGTACGAGAAGGCGCTGCCCTATATGGAGACCTATCGTAAACTGGCTCCTCAGGAGAAACGAAAATGGGGAGAAGCACTCTATCGTATCTATTTCAACCTGAATATGGGGAAACAGTTTGAAGAGATCGATAAAATCTTAAAGAAATAAAAAAGTTTTGCATAAGTAGCATAAGTTTGCAGTTTTCTTCTTATCTTTGTATTTCAGAATATTATTAACGTCTAAAACAAACAAAATAAAAGAAACTATGGCAGACAATGCACAACTCATTGCTCAGTGCGAGGCACGGGCAAAGGAATGGCTCTCTCCGGCCTTTGACGAGGAGACACGCAAGGAAGTACAGGCTATGCTCGATGCAGAGGACAAGACTCCGCTGGTCGATGCCTTCTATCAGAATCTGGAATTTGGTACAGGTGGTCTGCGTGGCATCATGGGTGCCGGTACGAACCGCATGAACAAGTACATCGTGGGTATGGCTACCCAGGGTTTCGCCAACTACGTGCTGAAGGCTTTCCCTGGTCGCAAGGACCTCTCCGTTGTGGTGGGTCACGACTGCCGTAACAATGGCCGTATGTTCGCTGAGTCCGTTGCCGCCATCTTCTCGGCCAACGGCATCAAGGCCTATCTCTTCGAGAGCCTCCGTCCGACACCGGAGATTTCGTTCGCCATCCGTCAGTTGGGTGCTCAGGCTGGTGTGAATGTCACCGCTTCTCACAATCCCCGAGAGTACAACGGCTACAAGGCTTACTGGGAGGACGGTGCACAGGTGCTCGCTCCGCACGATGTGGGTATCATCGAGGAGGTGAACAAGGTGAAGATCGAGGACGTGAAGTTCGAGCCGAACTACGACCTCATCGAGATCATCGGTGGTGAGATGGACTGGGACTACCTGCAGGCTGTGAAGGAGGCCATGGTGGATCAGGATGTTATCCTGCGCCAGAAGGACCTGAATATCGTCTATTCTCCGATGCACGGCACTGGTCGTGTGATCATTCCTGAGGCACTGCGTTCATGGGGCTTCCAGAATATCCACGTGGTGCGCGAGCAGATGACCATCGATGGTGACTTCCCCACCGTTGTCAGCCCGAATCCCGAGAATGCCGAGGCCATGACGCTGGGCATGAAACTGGGTACGAAACTGAATGCCGACCTGGTGATCGCCTCCGACCCCGATGCTGACCGTCTGGCCATCGTATGCCGCAACAACAAGGGTGAGTGGGAGATCCTGAATGGTAACCAGACCTGTATGATGTTCTGCTGGTACATCATTGCCAACAAGAAGAAACTCGGCCAGTTGAAAGGCAACGAGTTCCTCGTGAAGACCATTGTAACCACTGAGGAGATTGCCGAGATCGCCAAGAAGAACGGCGTGGAACTGCGCGACTGCTATACGGGCTTCAAGTGGATTGCCAACGAGATCCGCATCTCCGAGGGCAAACAGAAATATATCGGTGGTGGTGAGGAGTCGTTCGGCTTCCTGCCGTTTGATAAGGTACGCGATAAGGATTCACCCGCTTCTATCTGTCTGATCTGTGAGATCGCTGCATGGGCCAAGGACAACGGCCGCACGCTCTACGACCTGCTGATGGACATCTACGCTGAGTATGGCTTCTCGAAGGAGACTACTATCAACGTGGTGAAGCCTGGTAAGACAGGTGCCGACGAGATCAAGCAGATGATGGTTGATTTCCGCAACAACCCGCCGAAGGAACTGGGTGGCTCGAAGATCTGCCTGTGGAAGGACTACCAGACGCTGGAGGCTACGAAGGCCGACGGTACGAAGGAGAAACTGAACATGCCGACGACGTCAAACGTGCTCCAGTGGTTCTGCGAGGACGGTACTAAGGTGAGTGTTCGTCCTTCAGGCACCGAGCCGAAGATCAAGTTCTATACCGAGGTCAAGGATCCCAGTTTCAAGTGCGCTGGCTGCTATGAGCGTTGTACGGCTGCAGCCAACGAGAAGATTGAGGCTATCAAGAAGAGCCTGAATCTTTGATGAAAACCCCTCAACAACAAAAATCCCGTCCAGTTCCTGGGCGGGATTTACTACAAAAGCATCTGACAGTTGTCATCTGGTTTGTGGCGCTGGCAGTGATGGCGGGAGCCATGCTGATCTTTGAGAGCGACCAGTTGTGGAAATTGCAGCAAAAGAATCTCTTCCTCAGTTCGGTACTTTTTTTGAGAGATCAGTTGGTTGTGCCAGGTGGCTTGCTCACTTGGGTAGGTACGTGGTTTACGCAGTTCTTCTATTATCCATGGGTAGGCGTACTGATGCTCTGCTGCTGGTGGTGGATACTGATGGCAGTGACAAAGCACGCTTTCCGCATCCCTGATCGTTGGGCCATGCTGATGCTCATTCCCGTAGCCTTGCTGCTGGTCTCCAACATGGGTATGGGCTACTGGATCTATGTACTGAAATTACGGGGCTATTTTTTTGTCTCAACGATTGGCACCACGGTCGTGGCCATTCTGCTCTGGGGCTTCCGATGTGTTCCAGAGAAGTTTTACCTGCGAACTGTTGCCATAGCCCTGACTTGTGTAGTAGGGTATCCGCTTCTAGGTGTCTATGGGCTGGCAGCAGCCATGCTGATGGCCATCTGGTCGTGGCATCTCCAGACCAACAGGATGGAGGCAGTTGTCAACAGTGTTGTGGCTGTTCTGGGTGTTACCTTTGTGATCCTTGTCTGCTATCGGTATGTTTATCATGAGACGAGTTTGGACAACATGCTTTGGGCGGAGTTGCCGCTCTTCTTTGTTGACAAAGAGTACCACGCCTATTATACTCCATACTATCTTCTGGCCCTCTTCTTCGTGGTTCTGGCCGTGACCTATCAGTCTGACCGTATAACCGCCAAGCCAATAAAGCAACCATATTATCTGATTAGTCAGGGGTTGCTGGCCTTATTGCTAGTGGGTGGCGTGTTTCACTTTTGGGTGAAGGATGAGAACTTCCACCGTGAGTTGAGCATGCAGCACCGCATCTACGATCTTGATTGGACAGGCGTGCTTCAGGAGGCTGCTGCTCAACAGGATGAGCCGACACGCTCCGTTGTGATGATGCGCAACCTCGCCCTCTCACGCCTGGGGCGCCAAGGCAATGAGATGTTCCTCTATAAGAATGGTTCCAAGAAATATGCCGCCCCCATCCCCATGCGACTGATGATGGTGGTGGGCCCCATGATCTATTACCAGTACGGCATGCTCAACTACTGCTATCGCCTGTCGATGGAGATGGGCGTGGAGTTCGGATTCCATGCCGAGGACTATCAGTTGATGGCTAACAGCGCTCTCCTGGAAGGCGACAGACCTCTTGCACGCAGGTATATCAATGCTTTAAAGCAGACTCTCTTCTATCGCGACTGGGCTCTTCAGGCAGAATCGCTCTTGGAACATCCTGACCGTATTGCAAGCGATCCGGAACGTGAGGCAATCACCCACATGATGCATTACGAGAACTCTCTTGGCGGTGACAAGGGTTACATAGAGCGTTTCCTGATGTCAGAGTTGGCTGAGAGTACCTATACTGGCGATCCGATATTCCAGGAACAGTGCCTGTTGGCAACCCTATGGACCAAGGATATCAAACAGTTCTGGGTACAGTTCGCCAATTATGCCCGTCTGCATCCTGATACGCCTATGCCGCGCTATTATCAGGAGGCTGCCTATCTCTATGGTAAGATTGAGGGACGGAGGAATCTCGACAGCATGCCTTTCGATGTTGGTATCAAGGAGACATTCGAACGATTTGCCGCCTCGGCACGGCGTTACGATAATGCAGATATGGCGGTAGCCCGTGAGATGTTGTACCCCTTCTTTGGTGAGACCTATTTCTACGACTACTTCGCCATGAAGAAGTTGGCTGAATATTAAAGATAGAGAATATGAAGTTAAGCGATATACTGTATATAGGTTTTTGTGTGGCGGTGGTAGGATGCGGAGGTCCTGCCGTGCCAGAGGTCTCCACTGATACAAAGACACTGCCTAAGATCTATCCCGACTATACTGAGGTGACCATCCCTGTGAATATGGCTCCCCTGACCTTTGAACTCGATGAGGATGCTGAAGAGATGATAGCCCGCTATGCTGTTGGTGACGAGGAGATTCTAAGTCAGGACAAGGCGCAACCCGATACCCGCCAATGGCACTCTCTGGCAGAGAAAGCCGTTGGTGGTGCTATTAAGGTCGATGTCTATGCCAGGAAAGCAGGCGAATGGCTGCACTATAAACCTTTTAATATCTATGTGTCGCCAGATAGCATTGACCCCTGGATCAGTTATCGTCTCATCCATCCCTCGTTTGTCAGTTATGAGTCACTGACCATCAGCCAGCGTTCACTAGAGACCTACGACGAGCGTGTCATCTACGATAATATGCTCTGTGGTACGGAGAAAGAGGGGCAGTGCATCAATTGTCACCATTACCAGCAGTATAACCCCGAGCGTATGCAGTTCCATGCCCGTCAGCACCATGGCGGCACGCTCATTGCCTATGATGGCAAGATGAAGAAGGTGGCTATGAAGAATGACTCCATCCTGTCGGCTGGCGTTTATCCCGCCTGGCACCCGTGGATGAAACTTATCGTCTATTCCACGAACAAGACCCTGCAGAGTTTTCACACGATGCACCCTAATAAGATCGAGGTCTATGATGTCGAGAGTGATCTGATTGCATATGATATTGACAAGGGCGAGGTGACTAATCTGGAGAATGATTCCACTGAACTAGACGTCTTTCCTGCTTGGTCTCCCGACGGTCGGACACTCTATTATTGTAGTGCCCATTTCGAACGTGATTATTCTGCGAGGACGCGAACAATGGAGATCGTGGGCCGTTCTAATCAGTTGAAGTATAACATCTATCGTAAGCGTTTTGATCCTGAGACGATGACCTTTGGCCCTCGGGAACTTGTATTCTCTGCCGATAGCCTTGACAAGAGTGCTACACTGCCGCGCGTGTCGCCCGATGGTCGCTTTCTGATGTTCGCGATGGCAGAATACGGAGTGTTCCATATCTGGCACCATGATGCCGATCTATGGCTGATCGACCTGCAGACAGGTGAGGTAAGACCTGCGCAGGAACTCAATTCTGCTGATACGGAGAGTTATCACTCCTGGTCAAGTAACGGTCGTTGGGTGGTCTTTAGCAGTCGTCGTGATGACGGTACCCACACACGTCCTTTCTTTGCCCATGTTGATAGCGATGGTCATGGCACAAAGCCTTTTGAACTCCCCTGCGAGGATCCAGACTACCATCGTCAGTTTATGCGTTGTTATAATATTCCGGAGTTCATGCGAGGGCCTGTTACCATTAAGCCGCAAAGTTTTGCAGATGTCCTGAAAGGCGAAGGCGAGCCCGTAAAATACGTAACTCGCCTTTCCAAGTAACCAGTTTTATAACGGTTTCAGAGAAGACCTTTAGTAGATGGCAGTTCGTAGTGATAGATATCACGGCGGACTGCCATTTTCAGTGCCCGTGCGAGGGCTTTGAAGATGCCTTCGATCTTGTGGTGCTCGTTGTCGCCCTCGGCCTTGATGTTCAGGTTCATGCGGGAGGCATCGCTAAGACTCTTGAAGAAATGTAAGAACATTTCCGTAGGCATCTCGCCGATTTTCTCGCGCTTGAATTCTGCATCCCAGACGAGCCAGGGGCGCCCTCCGAAGTCGAGACAGACCGAACAGAGACAGTCGTCCATGGGCAGTGCATAGCCATAGCGCTCGATACCGCGCTTGGAGCCGAGAGCCTCGAGAATACATTCACCTAGGGCGATGGCCGTATCCTCGATGGTGTGGTGCTCATCCACCTCCAGGTCGCCCTTCGTGTGGATCATCAGGTCCATCATACCGTGCTTGCCTATCTGTTCAAGCATGTGGTCGAAGAAGCCGAGACCCGTCGAGATGTCACAGTGGCCCGTACCGTCGAGATTCACGCGGATATGGATATCGGTCTCTTTCGTGGTGCGCTTCACCTCGGCGATGCGCTCACCAGCAAAAAGCAGTTCCGCAATCTTGTCCCATGTGATACCTTCATCACTTAATATCAGCGACTTGCATCCGATGTTTCGAGCAAAGGTTCTGTCCGTTTCCCGATCGCCAATCACGTAAGAGTTGGCGATGTCGATGTTGGGATCGTTGATATATTTCTCCACCATCCCAGTGTTGGGCTTGCGCGTGGGAGCATTGTCCTCTGGGAAGTGGGGATCGATGAGGATATCGTCGAAGGTGATACCCTCGCCCTCGAGTGTCTGGAGGATGAAGTTCTGCACGGGCCAGAAGGTATTTTCGGGGAAGGCGTCAGTGCCCAGTCCGTCCTGATTGCTTACCATCACCAGTTTGAAGTCGAGTTTCTCACGGATAAAGCCCAAGTTACGGAATACACCCTTTACGAACTTCAGTTTCTCGAAACTGTCAATCTGCTCGTCGGCAGGTTCCTCGATGAGAGTACCATCCCGATCTATGAATAGGATTCTGTCCATATTTTTCAGTCTTGTTTTCTGTCGTTGAGTTTGGTTTGTGCCTCGGCTCTCTCGGCCTCCTGCTGAGCGATGGAGCCTCGCATCAGATAGACGGGACCAAGGATGGTGAGCCACACGTAGGCTTGGATGAAGCCCGCGATGAGGAAGACGATGATAGTAAGCCACGTCATATACGACGGCATGCCGTTGGGATCGCCACTGAGTTGTCCCACCTCATTGAGCCAGTTGGCTGCCATCACGATGAGCATGGGCAGCGTCGTGATGACGGAGAGGGACAGTACGACAACCAGACAGAAGAACCACACGAGCAGTTCCATGCCTAAGTGCCGCAGCCACGCCCAACGGGGAATACTGCCTTTGGGAAGACGCTCGAACAACTGTTTCCTGACGTGCCGCCTGTAAGCAATCACCAGCAGCAGGACGACAGCCACAACTTCCAGCAAGAGTGCTGGCAAGAGGAGCATGGGGGATATGAGCACTGGCAGGGATGCGGCTACTGCCGAGAGGACGGCAAAGCCCAGGGCCAGTGGCCACGTCTGTCGGAAGATATGCCTGAAACGGCTGGTGAACAACTGATAGCCCTCCCGGATGCAGGCTCGGCCGCTCCGGCTCTTCAGCAACAGGCTTTTTTTCTCTTGTTGGTCTTGATTCATCGCGATGGATAGTTTTATCGGCTGCAAATTTACTAAGATTTTTCGGGAATTGTGTGGATAGATGGGAAAAAATGAGTATTTTTGCAAACGAAACGAAAAAAGCAATGTATCTATGGCAACAGTCGATGACAAGAAAGTGATTTTCTCGATGGTCGGAGTGAGCAAGACCATCCAGCAGAACCAGAAACAAGTGCTCAAGAATATCTACCTCAGTTTCTTCTATGGGGCGAAGATCGGCATCATTGGTCTCAATGGTGCTGGTAAATCGACGCTCATGAAGATCATCGCGGGTCTGGACCAGCAGTACCAGGGTAATGTCGTGTGGGCTCCAGGCTACACCGTGGGCTACCTGCCGCAGGATCCTCCGCTGAACGAGGAGAAGACGGTGAAGGAGAATGTGATGGAGGGCGTGCAGCATGTCTATGACGCTCTGGCCGAATACGATGAGATCAACGTGAAGTTCGGACTGCCTGAATACTACGAGGATCCGGATAAGATGGACAAACTGATGGCGCGTCAGGCAGAACTCCAGGACATCATCGATGCGACTGATGCCTGGAACATGGACTCGAAACTGGATCGGGCGATGGCTGCGCTGAACTGTCCCCCAGGCGACTGGAGCGTGAAGACCCTCTCTGGTGGTGAGCGTCGCCGTGTGGCTCTGTGCCGCTTGTTGCTCCAGAAGCCCGATGTGCTCCTGCTCGACGAGCCCACGAACCACCTCGATGCCGAGTCGATCGACTGGCTGGAGCAGCACCTACAGCAGTACGAGGGTACGGTGATCGCCGTTACCCACGACCGCTACTTCCTAGACGATGTGGCTGAGTGGATCCTTGAACTGGATCGTGGTGAGGGCATCCCTTGGAAAGGTAACTACTCTTCTTGGCTCGAGCAGAAGAGTCAGCGCCTGGCACAGGAGGAGAAACAGGCCTCGAAGCGCCGTAAGACGCTGGAGCGCGAGTTGGAGTGGGTGAGGATGGCTCCCAAGGCGCGCCATGCCAAGGGTAAGGCCCGTCTGAACTCCTACGAGACAATGCTCAACGAGGAACAGAAGCAGAAAGAGGAGAAACTGGAGATCTTCATCCCCAACGGTCCTCGACTGGGTAATAAGGTCATCGAGGCCATCGGTGTCGCCAAGAGTTATCCTGAGAAGCCGCTCTTCAGCAACCTCAACTTCAACCTGCCTCCCAATGGTATTGTGGGTGTGATTGGTCCCAATGGCGCTGGTAAGACCACGCTCTTTCGCCTGATTATGGGCATGGAACAGCCTGATGCCGGCACCTTCGAGGTGGGCGAGACGGTGAAACTGGCCTATGTCGATCAGCAGCATAAGGACATCGACCCTGACAAGAGCGTCTATCAGGTGATCAGCGGGGGTAATGAGACTATCCGTATGGGAGGGCGTGATGTCAACGTTCGCGCCTATCTCTCGCGCTTCAACTTCAGTGGGGCTGACCAGGAGAAGAAGTGTGGTGTGCTCTCTGGTGGTGAGCGCAACCGCCTGCAACTGGCTCTTGCCCTGAAGCAGGAGGGTAATGTGCTGTTGCTCGACGAGCCCACCAACGACATCGATGTGAATACGCTGCGCGCCTTGGAGGAAGGTCTTGAGGCTTTCGCGGGTTGTGCCGTTGTCATCAGTCACGACCGCTGGTTCCTCGACCGTATCTGTACGCATATCCTTGCTTACGAAGGGGAGGGTAACGTGTTCTGGTTCGAGGGCAACTACTCTGAGTATGAGTCTAATAAAGCACAGCGCCTCGGACTCGAGGAGCCGAAGCGCGCACGTTATCGTAAACTAATGGAGGAATAGCAGTATGGATTGGTTACACATCGCGGCCGTTGTGATCCTGGTGATCATCGGTGTTTTTATTTTTAGGAGTAAGAATAACTAGGCTAACCTAGGCAAACCTAGGCATTCCTATAATTCTAGGAGTAATTTCGGAGGGCGGCGATCAGTTCGCTGTTCTCTGTCTTTGTGCCTATGGTGATGCGCAGGCAGTTCTGGCAGAGTTGCACCCTGTGGCGATTCCTCACGATGATGCCCTTATCCACGAGATAGTTGTAGATGGCGGGGGCATCCGTCATCTTGGCCAGGAAGAAGTTGGCGTCTGTGGGATATACTTTCTCACAGATGGGCAGCAGCATGAAGGCATCCACCATCCTCGCCCGTTCCTGCAAGAGGATCCTCACCCAGTTATCCACCTCGAAGGGATCCTTCAGGGCTTCGAGTGCCTGTTGCTGGGTGAGCAGGTTCACGTTGTAGGGATACTTCACCTTATTAAATAAGGCGATGATCTCCTTCGAGGCGAAGGCCATACCCAGACGGATGGCTGCACAGCCCCAGGCCTTCGACATCGTGTTGAGCACGATGAGGTTGGGATATTTGGCGAGATCCGTGCGCAGGGGCTTTTGGGTGGAGAAGTCACTATAGGCCTCATCGACGATCACCAGACCCTCGAAGCCCTCGATCACCTTTACCACCTCCTCGCGCTTCAGACAGTTGCCCGTGGGGTTGTTGGGCGTACAGAGCCAGATGATCTTCGTATGACTGTCCGTGGCAGCGAGCAGTTTGTCGGCTGTGATCTGGAAGTGGTCGTCGAGCAGCACAGGACGGTACTCCACATCGTTGATATCGGCACATACCTTATACATGCCGTAGGTGGGCTCGATGGCTACCACGTTGTCGATGCCAGGCTGACAGAAACAGCGGTAGGGCAGGTCGATGGCCTCGTCGCTGCCATTGCCGAGGAAGATGTTTTCCGCTGGCACGCCCTTCACCTTCGCAATGGCCTCCTTCAGTGCCAGTTGCAAGGGATCGGGATAGCGGTTGTAAGGCTGGTTGTAGGGATTCTCATTGGCATCGAGAAACACCCGTGCCTCCCGTCCTGCATACTCATTCCTCGCACTACTGTAAGGGGCCAGCGACCAGATGTTCGGCCTGCAAAGTCGCTCAAGACTAATCATAACTCTTAACTCTTAATTCTTAACTCTAAACTTTCGCCATGCGGACGCGCATAGCGTTGGCATGCGCTTCCAGTTGTTCTGCCTCTGCCATCAGTTCCACGGCGTGGCCGATGCTCCGGATGCCCTCGGCCGTCAGATGCTGGAAGGTCACCTTACGGCAGTAACTGTCGAGGTTCACGCCGCTATAGGCCGTAGCATAGCCGTGGGTGGGCAGGGTGTGGTTCGTACCACTGGCATAGTCGCCCGCACTCTCACAGGCATATTCGCCGAGGAACACGCTCCCCGCATTCACCACCTTCTGCGCCAGTTTCTCGTAGTTGGCCGTCTGCAGGATTAGGTGCTCAGGAGCATAGGCGTTCGAGAGGTCGATGGCCTCGTCAAGGTCCTTCACCAGCACCATCCTGCTGTTCTCCAGTGCCTTCTGGGCAATCTCCTTACGGGGCAGCAGGTTCAACTGGCGGTTCACCTCAGCCTGTACGTCGAGGATCACCTGCTGCGAGGTGGTGATGAGCAGCACCTGAGAGTCGATGCCGTGCTCTGCCTGCGACAGCAGGTCGGCGGCCACGAACTCGATGTTGGCCTTCTCGTCGGCAATCACACAGACCTCCGAGGGACCTGCGGGCATGTCGATGGCCACGTCGTGCAGGCTCACCTGTTGCTTGGCGGCCATCACGTACTGGTTGCCCGGGCCGAAGATCTTATACACCTTGGGCACGGTCTCCGTACCGTAGGCCATGGCGCCGATGGCCTGTACGCCACCAGCCTTGAATATCTTGCTGACGCCAGCGATCCTTGCTGCCACGAGGATGGCGGGGTTCACCTTCCCCTGGCGATCAGGCGGCGTACAGAGCACAATTTCCTTACAACCGGCGATCTTGGCAGGCGTGGCGAGCATCAGTACGGTAGAGAAGAGTGGGGCAGTACCACCAGGGATATAGAGGCCCACCTTCTCGATGGCGACGCTCTTCTGCCAGCACACCACACCGGGTTGTGTCTCCACCTTCTTGCCCTTGAACTGCTGCGACTCGTGGAAGGCGTGGATATTGTAATGGGCCAACTGGATGGCAGCCTTCAGTTCGGCGCTCACCAGTCGCTCTGCCTCCTCCATCTCCTCGTCAGTCACGGCGAGCGAGGGCAGATCGACGTGGTCGAACTTCAGTTCGTAGCCCTTCACGGCATCGTCGCCGCGCTTGCGGATGTCAGCCAGCACGGAGGCCACCGTCTCGTTCAGTTGCGACACGTCGAGATGGGGCCGCTCCACGATCTTTGCCCAGTCTTTCTTATCCGGATAACGAATGATATTCATAAAATCATTTTCTCAATGGGGGTTACGAGGATGCCCTGGGCACCCATGTCCTTCAGTTTGCCGATGATCTCCCAGAACTGCTTCTGGTCGAGCACGGTGTGTACAGAGCACCACTCCTCGTCGGCCAGGGGAATGATGGTGGGACTCTTCAGACCTGGCAGCACGCTGATAATCTCTTGCAGACGGGCCTTCGGGGCGTTCATGCGCACATACTTCTTATCCTCTGCGTTCTTCACGGCCTTGAAGCGGAAGAGCATCTCCTCCAGGATCAGGCGCTTCTCCTCAGAGAGGTGCTTGTTGCCGATGAGCAGGGCCTCGCTCCACATCACGATCTCCACCTCGCGCAGGTTGTTGCTCACGAGGGTCGATCCTGACGAGACGATATCGAAGATGCCGTCGGCCAGACCGATGCCCGGACTGATCTCGACACTGCCTGTGATCACGTGGATCTCGGCCTGGATGCCGTTCTTGTCGAGGAACTTCTTCAGGATGGCGGGATAACTCGTGGCAATCTTCTTGCCATTGAACCACTCCACGCCCTTATAGTCTATCTCTTTGGGGATGGCCAGCGACAGGCGGCATTTCGAGAAGCCGAGACGGGAGATGACGTCGGCATCCTCGCCGCGCTCCACAAATTCGTTCTCGCCCACCACGCCGATGTCGGCCACGCCACTGGCGACGCTCTGGGGGATATCATCATCGCGGAGGTAAAGCACCTCCAGGGGGAAGTTGGACGACTGTACCAGCAGGGTGCGCTTCGAGGCGCTCACCTTGATGTCGGCCTCGGCCAGTAGGTTCATCGTGTCATCAAACAGACGTCCTTTGGATTGTACTGCAATACGTAACATATCGTAAAAGTCTATAAATCGGCTGCAAAATTACAAAAAATCCGCGGAATCCGTGCCATCCATACCTAAAAATTCGTACCTTTGCACCGTTTTTCGACGGATTCTTGACATAGTGCAACGGATTTTGTATAAATTTACGGTTTTAATGGCAGTTTCATTGCTTGCCTCCTGTTCCCACAAACAGGAACGGGTGGTCACGCCCTACGGTTCCGTGCTCGACTCCGTGGCCGTCGATGAGGAGATCGACCTGGCTGAGATCCAGACCAACGGCGAACTGATCATCGCCACCTTCAGCGGTCCGGATACCTATTACGACTACCATGGCCGTCAACTCGGCACGCAGTATCTGCTCTGCCAGCGCTTTGCCGACTCGCTGGGCGTCAGGCTCCGCGTCGATGTGTGTCGCGACAGTGATGAGATGGTGCGCAAACTCAAGGAGGGCGAGGTCGATATGCTGGCGTGGCCCGCGCCTGGTGTGATCGAGGTGGGCGAGGAGAAAACCGAACTGGCTGAGGAACTGAAAGGCTGGTATCGTCCGTCGCTCATCGACGAGGTGAAGCGCGAGGAGACGGCCCTGCTCACCACGAAGAAGGTGCGCCGTCGTATCTTCTCACCCATGCTCGACAGGAAGAAGGGCATCATCTCGCAGTACGACCAACTTTTCATGACCTACAGCCGCGATATCCGCTGGGACTGGCGCCTGATGGCTGCCCAGTGCTATCAGGAATCCACCTTCGACCCCAAGGCCGTATCGTTTGCTGGCGCCAAGGGACTGATGCAGATCATGCCTGGCACGGCAGACCATCTGGGTGTGCCCCGCAGCCGGCTCTACGAGCCTGAGACGAACATCGCCGCTGCTGCCAAACTGATCGCTGAACTCACCACGGCCTTCGCCGATATCCGCGACAACTACGAACGCGCCAATTTCGTATTGGCCAGTTACAATGGCGGCTCGTTCCATATCCGCGACGCGATGGCACTGGCCAAGCGCGACGGGCGCAATCCCCACCGCTGGGGCGAGGTGGCGCCTTACGTGCTGAAACTCGCCACACCCCAGTATTATAACGATCCGCTGGTGAAGCACGGCTATATGCGAGGCTCCGAGACCGTCGATTACGTGAAGCGCATCCGTGAGCGCCACGCCAGTTACCAGGGTGTCAAGTCGCCCCACATAGGCTTTCACCCCTCCCAGCCCCGCAAGGCCGACAAGCGCAAGAATAAGTACGACCTCTGATTACTTGGTATAGAAATCTATCAGCCTGATGAGCGCCTCCTTGCACACCAGACAGAACTCCGGCTCTTCGTTCGTGCGCATGCGGCAATTCTCGAACCCGCGCCAGACACCCTTCTCCAGATAGCCGCCGCCTTCCACGAGACCAGCCTTGCCCTCTTTCACCAACGGCTCCCACTTGCTGCTGAAGTCGCACTGCGTCGTCAGGTTCGGCTCCCATGGCTCCGTATCAGGGAAGTACATCGGATCGTCGTTGCCATACGGATACTCGTCGCCCAGACCGCCAAACGAGTGGCCGAACTCATGCACCACCACAGGACGGAACTGCGACCCGTGGGTGTAGGTGAGATTATAGGAGTTATAGATGCCCCCGCCACCGTAGTGATCCGTGTTCACGAGGATGATGATATGCTCGTAGGGCGTGCCAGCCAGTACGTCGTGGAGTTTCTTCAGGTGGAGCGTCGTCAGGTAACGGTCGCTGTAGAACGTGTCGAAGTGCGAGCCCAAGGCCGTATTTTTCCAGATGCCCCTGGCGGGCCAACTCGTGCCGCTCTCCTCTGAGGGCGACATCACGGCCACCATGTTGAAGCGGTCCTGCTTCTCCTTGAAGGGCTCGTGCCTGAAGAGCGACTCCATGGCGACCTGGCAATCCTCGAGGAAGGCGCCCATATCCTCCTGACGGTAGCCCTCGGCCACGTAGGCCACATGGATGCAGCGCGAGGTGTCAGCCGCCTGCTGCAGGGTCTTGTAGGGCGTCACCTGTCGCTCTCCAGCCTGGCGGATCAGGATGTCCTGAGGGACCACGGTATGCGTCAGTGAGTTGATGACCTTGTCGTGGTAGTCGTACAACTCCACGTTGATGGCGACCGTATCCTTGGGGAAGGGTACGAGGAACACGTTCTCGAACGACTTCTGCGTGTGCTTGGCCTCCTCTGTGGCGAGCCATTCCTGGAAGAGGGTAGAGAAGGAGTGGCGATAGATCACCTGTCCGTCGTGCTTCGAGCGCACGGTGATCTGGCCGTTGCCCTTCAGCGGCAGTTCCGCCAGCCGCTGCCTGCGACCATACCAGCGGGGCAGACTCACGAGTTCATCGACGTATATCTGCTGGCGGCTGTCGTCGCCAGCAAAGATGTAGTCGAGCCTGAGGGTGCGGTCCTCGAAATAATCCTCAAAACGCTGTGCCGATGCTGTGCCGATAGCCAGCAGCATCAAGGCGGATATCCATGTTCTTTTCATGTTCATATTTCTTTTTTCAGAAGTTTTCTCATAATTCTGGTAGCAGGTCTTTCACGTAGTCTCGCCCCCAGTCGCGCAGGTGGTAGCGCTCCCCGTCGTACTCGAGCAGGTCGATGTCGATGGTCACGATCCCGCTTCCGTCGTGCTTCCTGTCCTGTTCCCGCTCGATCTCCTTCAGCCGCTGGTTCAGTGCCTCCACCCCCAGCGCCGTCGTCCCCCTCACCAGTTGGTTCAGATACAACGCATCCCCGTGTGTTGCGACGGGTTCCGTCCAGTGCTCACTGGTATAGTGGGGATCCTCCAGTACCCCCACGAGTCGCTTGCGCGCCTCTTCCATATTCCGCTCCTGCTGACAGTTCGATGCCAGACAGAGCATCACGCGATGACCGTTCTCACTCATATCGTCTGCAAAGATACAACAAAATATCGACATTCTTTTGTTTCTTTCGAGAATAATTCTTAATATATGTGCCAAAACAGTAATGATTTAAATTGATTCTGAAAAAAATAACTAGCATAACTAGCATAAGTAGCACTAAACACTGACAGTCAATGACTTATGCTCATTTTTATCTTACACTGAACTAGCACTGTAACTAGCACTGAATGGTATGTGGTTCCTATCCGTTGAATTCTCTCGAGAATTGAATGAATTAGTACCGCTGTTTGCGAAATAAGTGCCGCTATTTTTTGCTAAAGTACTGATTTCCTGCGCAAAAGTGGCACTTTGCGATGAGAAAGTGGTCCTTTAGAAACGACCCAAGCCTTGGGATTTTCCAAATAAGCCTTGTAACGTCCAGTGCTAGTTCCAGTGCTAGTTCAGTGCTAGATAAATTTTATAATAACTTCCTGACATTCAATACTTAGTGCTACTTATGCTAGTTATGTCACTTCTTTTTTTTATTTCTAATTCGATTTCATATTGAAAGACTAACAGCATGACGACTCTCTTGTTATGCATTTGAATATAGCAAGGATTTAACAAATATTTCCCCTTTATTTGAGTTCTTCGGCTCTCCAGCGGCACTATATGATCGGCACTCGTCAGAAGAACTGCTGATAACCCAGAAGTCGCTCAATAACTACTTCAGTCGTTGTGGCGATGGCCTCAAGGTATATCGCAATTCAGTTTGCGAAATCCGCAAAGGCGGAATATATACGAAAGCCAGTAATAGGGGTAGAAAAAGAGGTTGATAATGCAGGTAGTGTCATTCTTTGCTGGTTGTGGAGGGCTTATTTAACAGCGGGACTCTTTTGTTATGCTAATGATAATAATCATTAAAATTATAGTACAAATGGGTTGTTGTCGCTATTTTTGTCTATTTTTGCAAAAAATAAGCAAACGTAATATTAACTCTTATATTCAGTTATGATCAATTTTCAGTTTTTCCCTCGTTCCCATGGGGTAACTAAAGAAATACAGTCTGTTATTGATTGCTTTTACAAGATAGAGCCCACGCTCAACGACGGAATACATAGAATTTCTAATGATGTGCTTGCGCTTCTACGGCCTCACCTAGAAAGCCATGGATATAATGTTGAGAGAGGGAAGGGGAGAGATGAGAAAATAGACGTTCCTGTTCTCTACGGGGAAAACAATAAGATAGACAAATCTTTTTATGCAGATGCATATAATCCTGAAAACCACATCGTCATAGAAGTGGAGGCTGGTCGGGCTGTTAGGAACAACCAGTTCCTGAAAGATATTTTTCAGGCTTGCATGATGTTTGACGTAGAGTATCTGGTTATTGCTGTGCTTAACGAGTATTCTGGTGGTGGTGCAACCACTAAAGATTATCAAGAAGTTAAAACATTTTTGGAGACACTTTACATTTCAAACCGTCTGCAACTACCATTGAAAGGGATACTGCTTATAGGATACTGAATGATGAAACCAACTTAATAATATAGAGTAAGAATATGGCAACAAGAACATTACATTGCAGCGACAATTATGACAATTATAATATTTGTCTTGACCATTCAATAGCTGGATTTGGACATAGAGGTCCATTACCAAACGATAAAATATATCTTCTTGTAAAGCAAAATAGGAAATCTTTGTGTGGAGCAAGATTTGAACTTGATACTGTGACGGATGAAAGACCTTGGGAAGACTCTGATAAATATGTCCTTTGCTATTCTATAAAGAATATGGAATTCTGTGATTTCTTTAATGTCGAATTCTTATCTGAAGTTGGAGGCAATTACTGGACTCTGAAATATATGCAAGGTTCGAAAGCCTTTGATGAAGTTGCCTCAAAACGTCTTGATGAAGAATTTTCCAAACATAAGTGCGAGGAAAGGAAATACTTAGAAATTGAGAGTAAAAAATCAAGCAGAGTTATCAACAAAGAGGCCGATGAGGAAGAAATAAAGGATAATGAAATAGAGACGATCATAAAGGAAGTTCCCGAAGCCGAAATTAAAATAATGGGCACTTTCCAAACTATTAATTTTCAAAATGAAACAGATAAATTTAAAGGTCTAGAAACTTTAGTGAACAAGAATTTCTTTATTTTGTTTACTAATTACACACCTGACAGGTCTATTCTTATTGCAAAAAACAGATTGTTCAGGACTCATCAATCCGATGAAATTACTGGCATTTCTGCTATTCCAGACGCTTTGCTTATTTCTTTTGATGCCAAAAAAAATCTTCAAATCAGCCTTGTGGAATATGAGTGTTATGGTGATGGAAAAGTACGAGCATCTGAAAAATCCAAATATCTGAATTCACATATCATTCCACAATTGATGCAGTTCGCCTCGTCATTCAGTATTATCACGGACAAATCAATCCGTGATAAGACAAAGAAAGACTGGATTGCAAAAATAATTGACTACACTTCTGCAGATAAAGAACTTGAAGTCAGAGTTGACTCTTGGGTAAAAGAAATGAAGCCTGATATTTCGACTAGAGCAATACTCCGTCATTTTGAGGAAAAACTCTTAGAAGCGTTTGAGTCTAATATTCATATATTCTTAGTTATTGACGAATTGAGTTATGATCAGAAAGAAACGATTAAAAACATCATATCGTCATTTAAAGTTGAAAATGGAAATTCAGCAGTCTTCGATGCGTCTGTTGTAAAACTTGTTCAAAAAATCACTTTTACGAATCAAGATTTTGAATATGCTTTAACGGCTCAGTAGTTTGGGATATATGAACGATTGGGAAGAAATATCATTTGATGAAGTAGAAGGAAAAGGTATGTATAAATTTACGTATCTTTTTGGTGGAACAAGTAACTGTGGTGCCCCATGGGCAGAATGTATTGAAAATGATGAGGAAAGCAGTATTAGCGCGCAAGAGTTGCTTATTAGATTACAGAACATAGAGAGAATAACTCAATTAAAAGCCTATCGTTCAATTGAAGAATACGAATGATAGATGAAGCAGATAGAAGTTGTAGCAGCGATCATACATGATGGGGAGGGGCGGATATTCGCCACTCAGCGGGGGTATGGTGACTATAAGGACGGCTGGGAGTTCCCTGGGGGGAAGATGGAACCAGGGGAAACGGCTGAAGAGGCACTCCGTAGGGAGATCTGGGAGGAACTGGAGACGAGGATCGTGGTGGAGCGGCTGGTGCAGACGGTGGAATATGATTATTCTGCGTCGGCCTCTGGGCACGAGGCATTCCATCTGACGATGCACTGTTTCCTCTGCCATATCGAGAGTGGTGGTCTGACGCTGAAGGAGCATGAGGCCGCGAAGTGGTTGGCACTTCAAGATATCGACAGCGTGGATTGGTTGCCAGCGGACTTAATTGTTGTAGATAGAATAAAACTGATGGAGTTATGAAAAAGTTCTTGTGTTTGATAGCCTTCCTGGTGGTGAGGGACCACACCTTCTATAATATAGGCACCCTCAATTATGAAGGAGTGCCCAGGATGGTGTCCGTGGGCGTGTTCAACCATGTGTTCACGATCAGCGAGGAGGATGCCAAGCAACTCATGAAGGACAGACTGAAGCCCCAGATAAATATCGATGATATTCTGGGGCGCTGAAGAGATGGCGCCTGACTAGCGCTATTCCACCCAGTGGATGTTGTACCTTTCGTTGGAGTTGTAGTCGCGGTCTTTGTCTTTGCCAAAGTACTCGAGTAAATACTCCTTCTCATCCTGCTTGGTGACTCGGATCAGCACTTCGCGGTAGGTTACCTGGTCGTTCTTCAGGTAACTCTCGAAGGCATTATAGGTGGTAGATTCCTGGTCCTCCTTGTTCTTGATGAGTTTGAACGCAGAGACATTGCGCTGGCTCTGGGCGATGTCGATGTATAGGCTGTCGCTCTTGAAGACAAACAACAACTCTCCGCTCTGCGACAGGTATTTCCCATCCAGATCAATAGCATACGACTCGTAGGAGCAGCACAGCATCACAAACAGAAACAATAATTTCTTCATATTTATTCTCTTTAGATTTTTCCGCCGCAAAGGTAAAGTAAAAATGCGAAAAACGAAAAGAAAATTGCAAATAAATTTGTATTGGAAGGAAAAGTTCCAATAAATTTGGCTTTTCGTTTCTTTTTGCGTATCTTTGCACCCAAATATGCAAATATGAAGCAACTCAAGTGGGGATTCATCGGCTGTGGTGAGGTGACTGAGAAGAAAAGCGGTCCCGCATTCAGTGAGGTGGAGGGCTCGAGTGTCGTGGCGGTGATGAGCCGTACGGAGCAGCGGGCGCGCACCTATGCCGTGACTCATGGCATCAAGAAATGGTTTACTGATGCCCAGGAACTGATCGATGATCCTGATGTGAATGCCGTCTATATTGCGACCCCTCCCTCCAGTCATGCGACCTACGCCATCATGGCGATGAAGATGGGCAAGCCCGTCTATGTTGAGAAGCCGCTGGCAGCCAGTTATGAGGATTGTGCGCGCATCAACCGTATCTCGGAGCAGACGGGGGTGCCCTGTTTCGTGGCCTATTATCGTCGTTACCTGCCTTATTTCCAGAAGGTGAAGGAGATCGTGAACAGCGGTCGGATCGGAAAGGTCCTCAATGTGCAGATACGCTATACGGAACCCCTTCGCGCCTCGGATGCCGAGGCGCTGAGGAGCGGGAAGCCGCTGGCCTGGCGCCTGCAACCCGAAGTCGCGGGGGGTGGCTATTTCTATGATATGGCTCCCCATCAGTTGGATCTGCTGCAGGATATGTTTGGCGTGATCCTGGAGGCCCGTGGCATCTGTGCCAATAGGGGAGGACTGTATGAGGCCGAAGACTCTGTGAGTGCCTGCTTCCGTTTCGAGAACGGGTTGCCTGGCAGCGGATCCTGGTGCTATGTGGCCCACGAGAGTGCCAGGGAGGATCGCATCGAGATCATCGGCACGGAGGGAATGGTCAGTTTCTCCGTGTTCGACTATGAGCCTATCCGTCTGCAGACCAGTCATGGCGACGAGCGTATCACGGTGCCTAATCCTCCGTATGTGCAATATCCCCTGATCAAGAACGTGATAGAGCATCTGCAGGGGCTGGGTATCTGTACCTGTACAAGTATTTCGGCCACGCCTGTGAACTGGGTGATGGATCGTATATTAAATAAGTTCTGAGGCTTTTAGAGAAGATGGAAGGATGAGAAGAATCGTACTGATATTCACATGTTTATGCTTCATACTGGCGACGAAGGCGATGGCGCGGGGCGCTCAGGTCTGTTTCCTGCCAGAGGATAGCGTGACTATCTGCCAGTTGCTCGACGAAGCCAGTCATCAGCCACGTACTACGAACTTCGCGCTCTTCTTCGCCAGGAAGTTCCTGGGAGTGCCCTATGTGGCCCATACGCTGGAGGTCAATGACGACGAACAGTTGGTGGTCAACACGCGACAACTGGACTGTACGACCCTGGTGGAGACGGTCACCTCGCTGACGCTTTGTGCCTATCGTCATCTCTACACCTGGCGCGACTATCTGAATGCGCTGGCAGGCATGCGCTATCGCGGTGGACTTATCGAGAACTATACGAGTCGCATCCATTACTTCACGGAATGGATCGACGCTAATACGGAGGCGGGGCTCGTGACGGAGATACAGGCTCCTGATCCCCCCTTCTCAGCCGTGCAGACGGTGAGCGTGAACTTCATGAGCCAGCATCCGGAGAGTTACAAGGCCCTGCGCCAGCATCCGGAGTATGTGGATCAGATCCGCCAGATGGAGCAGCGCATCACGGGTGGACGATACCGTTTTATCCCCAAGCAGACGGTCAGGAACGCCGCCCTGCTGAAGAAGGCCGTGGCCGATGGCGACATCATTGCCATTACCTGCAACAAGAAGGGCCTCGACATCGCGCACCTCGGGCTGGCCGTATGGAAGAACGGGAATCTACACTTGTTGAACGCTTCCCAACTGCACAAGAAGGTGGTGGAGGAGCCCATGACGCTCTATGAGTATCTGCAGAAGCACCCCTCGCACACTGGAATACGAATCATTAGAATCAACAAATAAACCAAGCAAGATTAATTATGGAATTACCCGATTTTATGAGTTATGCCAACAAGTTCTCACAGTCGGAATTTGTGGAGAAGATTTCGCGTATTGCCAAACGGGCTGGTTCAAAACTGGTATATGCTGCCCTGATTTTGTATTATACGCTCCAGAGCGACCAGGTCAGCAAGACCGACAAGGCCATCATCATTGGTGCCCTTGGCTATATGATCAGTCCACTGGACGTGATTCCTGATGCTATCCCCATAGCCGGACTCACGGACGATTTCGCCGTACTCATGTACGTATTAAAAAAGGTGTGGACTGATATCGACCCCTCTATCGTGAATCAGGCCAAGGAGAAACTGGCCAAGTGGTTCGACGAGGAGGAAATCGAGGAGATCAAAGGTATGTTCGACAGTCAGGAAGACTGAAGAATAGTACCCGTATTGTTAAGTTGACTTGACAAAATGAAAGAAAAAAGAATATTTTTGTGAATTTATGCTCAATTATTTGGTTGAATGAAATAAATAGTGTAATTTCGCAGCGTTTTTCAAAAACAGAAGTAGTAAAACCCATAAAATAAACATTCAAAATGAAGAAGTACAACTTTAACGCAGGTCCCTCGATGCTTCCCCGCGAAGTGATTGAGAAGACCGCTCAACAGTGTCTCGATTTTAATGGTTCTGGTCTTTCCCTGATGGAGATCAGCCACCGTGCAAAGGATTTCCAGCCCGTCGTGGATGAGGCTGTGGCTCTCGTGAAGGAACTGCTGGATGTTCCTGAGGGTTATTCGGTGATCTTCCTCGGTGGTGGTGCCAGTCTTGAGTTCTGCATGATCCCTTATAACTTCCTGATCAAGAAGGCTGCCTATCTGAATACGGGTGTCTGGGCCAAGAAGGCCATGAAGGAGGCCAAGTTGTTTGGTGAAGTCGTTGAGGTGGCTTCTTCTGCTGATGCCAACTACACCTTCATCCCCAAGGACTGGACTGTTCCTGCTGATGCTGACTATCTGCACATCACGACGAACAATACCATCTATGGTACGGAGATCCGTAAGGACCTCGACGTGCCTGTGCGCCTGATCGCTGACATGTCGTCAGATATCTTCAGCCGTCCTATCGACGTGGCTAAGTACGATGCCATCTACGCTGGTGCCCAGAAGAACCTGGCTATGGCTGGTGTGACCATCGTGATTGTGAAGGACGATGCCCTGGGCAAGGCTCCTCGTGAGATTCCCACCATGCTCGACTATCGTACCCATGTGGATAAGGGCTCTATGTTTAATACGCCTCCTGTGGTGCCCATCTATTGCGCACTCGAGAACCTGCGCTGGATCAAGGCACAGGGTGGTGTCGAGGCAATGGACAAACTGGCCAAGCAGCGTGCTGAGATCGTCTATGGCGAGATCGACCGCAACAAGTGCTTCGTAGGAACAGCCAAGGCCGAGGACCGTTCGCTGATGAACCTCTGCTTCGTGATGGCTCCTGAGTATAAGGAACTGGAGAAAGACTTCCTTGACTTCGCCGTTTCGAAGGGTATGGTTGGCGTGAAGGGTCATCGCTCAGTGGGTGGCTTCCGTGCCAGTTGCTACAATGCCCAGACCATCGAGGGCGTCAACGCACTCGTGGCTTGCATGAAAGAGTTTGAGAGTAATCATTAGTAGATAATCCGTTGGTATAAATAATAACGATGAAAGTATTAGTAGCAACAGAGAAGCCTTTTGCAGCCGCTGCTGTAGAGGGTATTCGCAAGGAAGTGGAGGCAGCAGGTAATGAACTCGTGCTGCTGGAGAAATATACGGAGAAGGCCCAGTTGCTGGATGCCGTGAAGGATGCCGACGCGCTGATTATCCGTTCGGATAAGGTGGATGCTGAGGTGCTCGACGCTGCCAAGCAACTGAAGATCGTGGTTCGTGCTGGTGCTGGTTACGACAATATCGACCTCGCCGCTGCTACCGCTCATAACGTCGTCGCAGAGAATACACCTGGTCAGAATGCCAACGCTGTGGCAGAACTTGTGTTTGGTCTTCTCGTGATGGCCGTTCGCGGATTCTACAATGGTAAGAGTGGTTCAGAACTGCTTGGCAAGAAACTGGGTATCCTCGCATTTGGTAATGTGGGTCGCAACGTGGCCCGTATCGCCAAGGGCTTTGGTATGGATGTCTATGCCTACGATGCATTCTGCCCTGCTGAAGTGATCGAGAAGGCTGGTGTGCACGCCGTGGCTAATCAGGATGCTCTCTTCGAGCAGTGCGATGTCGTCTCGCTGCATATCCCCGCTACGCCAGAGACCAAGCAGAGCATCAACCACGCTTTGGTTGGTAAGATGAAGAAGGGTGGTATCCTGGTGAACACAGCCCGTAAGGAGGTGATCAATGAGCCGGAACTGATCCAGTTGATGCAGGAGCGTGACGACCTGAAGTTCGTGACGGACATTATGCCTGATGCTGATCATGAGTTCAAGAAGTTTGATGGCCGCTATTTCTCAACGCCTAAGAAGATGGGTGCTCAGACTGCCGAGGCAAACATCAATGCTGGTATCGCTGCTGCCAAGCAGATCAACGCATTCTTCAAGGATGGCGATACGAAATTCCAGGTGAACAAATAATAATTAAGCAGCAAATAAAAAGAATCCCCGCCAATCGGCGGGGATTCTTTTTTATCCATTCATCGACATGAGGAATTCCTCGTTGCTGCGCGACTGCACCAAGCGGTCGCGTACTGTGTTCATGGCTTCGATAGGTGTCATCTCGGCTATGAACTTGCGGATGATCCACATGCGGTTGAGCGTCGTCTGATCCTGCAGCAGATCGTCGCGGCGCGTAGAAGACAGCACCAGGTCGATGGCAGGGAAGATACGCTTGTTGGAGAGTGAACGGTTGAGTTGGATTTCCGAGTTACCCGTTCCCTTGAACTCTTCGAAGATCACCTCGTCCATCTTGGAACCCGTATCCACGAGTGCTGTGGCGATGATGGTCAGGGAACCGCCGCCTTCAATATTACGGGCTGCACCAAAGAAGCGCTTGGGCTTCTGGAGGGCGTTGGCATCGACACCGCCAGTGAGCACCTTACCAGAGGCAGGAGCCACCGTGTTATAGGCACGTGCCAAACGCGTGATGGAGTCGAGGAAGATCACCACGTCGTGTCCGCACTCTACCATTCGCTTGGCCTTCTCCAGCACGATGCCTGCGATCTTTACGTGACGGTCAGCCGGCTCGTCGAAAGTTGAGGCGATGACCTCGGCATTAACGGTACGGGCCATATCCGTCACCTCCTCAGGACGCTCGTCGATGAGCAGCATCATGATATAGGCCTCGGGGTGGTTGGCTGCGATGGCGTTGGCAATGTCCTTCATCAGGATGGTCTTACCAGTCTTGGGCTGGGCCACAATGAGGGCGCGCTGCCCCTTTCCGATTGGCGAGAAGAGATCGACGATACGCACGCTTGGGTTGATGGTGGCCTTGTCGCCACAGAGGTTGAACTTCTCTTCCGGGAAGAGAGGTGTCAGGTGCTCGAAAGCCACTCTGTCGCGTACTTCCGAAGGCTCACGGCCATTGATGCTCTTGACGGTCGAGAGGGCAAAGTATTTCTCGTTCTCATGCGGCGGGCGCACCGTGCATTCCACCACATCGCCTGTCTTAAGACCATATTTCTTGATCTGCTGGGGCGATACATAGATATCATCGGGGGATGACAGGTAGTTATAGTCGGAACTGCGCAGGAATCCGTATCCGTCGGTCAGGCACTCCAGCACGCCATTGCCAGTAATGAAGTCTGCGAAATCATATTTGGGCGCACTTTGCTCTTTGGCATTATAGGATGGTTCTGCTTCCTGCTGCTGAGCCACAGGACGGTCAAACATATCGAGACTCGGGATGGCCTCATTGTCTTCGATGGGGATGTCGATCACCGTGATGAAGTCTGTGCCGTCGCCAGGGTCGCCTTCCCAGACACCGTCTTCGGTGACGGCCTCTTCCTTGGTTTCCTCTTCTTTGCGGCTGGCCATCTTCTCGCGGAGCATTTGTACGGCATTGGCCGTCTCAGCATCGTTCTCATCATTGTCGGCTGAAAGTCCTGCTGCCTCGGGGATGATATCATCAAAGGGTACTTCCTGGTCTGCAGCCTCGGCCTGAGCCTCAGGGACGGGAGCCTCTTCTGTGGCCTTGGGCTTACGGCCTCTACGCTTGGGAGTCTTCTCCTCAGTGTCTGCCACAGGTTTCTCTAAGGGCTCCTCAACAGTTGCAGGAACTGGCTCGTCAGAAAAGAGCGAGGGGGCTTCCTCCTTTTTCTTGGTACGGTTGCTCTTGGAGTCAAGGTTCTCACCGTCCTTGCCCTTCACCGTATATACCTTACTTGTGTCTTTCTTTGCAATGCGTGTTCTCTTGCGCTTGGGAGCATCGTCCGACTGTCCAGCCGCACTGTTCTCTGCTGCTTTGTCGATGATGGCATAGACCACATCTTCAAGGGCGCTGTCTTGTGAGACGACAACGCCCAGTTCATTAGCGATACCCATCAACTGGGGTATCTCCATAGATTCTAATTCTTCTTTAGTGTACATAATATGGGTATATGAATTCTACCTTTGGATTTTGAAAAAATAAGATGGAAATGCTTCTCAAATGGAAGCAATGTTTTGAAAAACGATGCAAAGGTACGCATTATTTTTCATTTCACCAAATTTTCCCAATATTTTTTTGTACCTTTGCAGCCAAAACAAGGAAAAAACGATGGAAATCAAGAAAGCAGAGTTTACGCTCAGTGCTCCTATGGAGTCGATGTGCCCCAAGGACAACAAACCTGAGTATGCCTTTATAGGACGTTCCAATGTTGGGAAGTCGAGCCTGATTAATATGCTCACGAACAACAAGAAACTGGCGAAGACCTCAGCCACTCCAGGAAAGACGTTGCTCATCAACCACTTTATTATTAATAATGAGTGGTATCTGGTGGATCTGCCAGGCTATGGCTTTGCCAAGCGCTCGAAGAAAGAGATTCAGAAACTGGAACAGATGATCAATGGCTATATCCTGCAGCGGGAGCAGTTGGTGAACGTGTTCCTGTTGGTGGATGTCAGACTGGAGGCACAGAAGATCGATCTTGATTTCATCCAATGGCTGGGTGCCAGCAGTATTCCTTTTGCTATTGTCTTTACGAAAGCCGATAAACTCTCGCAGACAAAGGTCTCGCAGAATGTGGAGGCATATAAGAAGGTGCTGAGTGAGACATGGGAGGAGATGCCTCCGATGTTTGTTACTTCTGCGGAGAAGAAACAAGGACGCGACGAGGTGCTTGACTATGTTGAGCAGATTAACAAGAGCCTGAAGGAATAGCAGATGGCTAAGGATACTCCATATCTCGATGTACAACAGTTGACAAAGTCTTTTGGCTCACAGGTACTGTTCGAGGACATCAGTTTCTCTATTGCCGAAGGGCAGAAAGTGGGACTGATCGCCAAGAACGGTACGGGTAAATCGACCTTGCTCTCCGTGTTGTCTGGTAAGGAAGGCTATGACTCGGGCGAGATTATCTTCCGTAGAGACCTGAAAGTCGGGATGTTGGAGCAGTCGCCTGTGTTCGATCCTTCAGAAAGTGTGCTCGATGCTTGTTTTAACCATCAGGGCGAGCAGGAAAAGGTGCTCAAGGCCAAGCAAATCCTGACCCAGTTGAAGATTCGCGACCTGCAACAGCCGATGGGACAACTCAGCGGTGGGCAGCAGAAGCGTGTGGCACTTGCCAACGTGCTCATCACCGATCCTGACCTTCTGATCCTGGATGAGCCGACTAACCATCTGGACCTCGAGATGATCGAGTGGCTGGAGGGCTATCTTAACAGGGGCAATAAAACCTTGCTGATGGTGACCCACGACCGATTCTTCCTTGACAGGGTGTGCAGCGTGATCCTCGAACTCGATGACCAGACCATCTACACCTATCGTGGCAACTACAGTTATTATCTCGGGAAACGTCAGGAGCGTATCGACAACCGTCGGGCTGAGATTGCCCGGGCCAATAATCTCTATCGTACGGAACTTGAGTGGATGAGGCGCATGCCACAGGCCCGTGGACACAAGGCGCGTTATCGTGAAGAGGCTTTCTACGAACTTGAGAAAGTGGCTAAGCAACGGATTGAAGAAAGACAGTTGCGGCTGAAGTCGCGTAACGTCTATATCGGCTCGAAGATCTTTGAGTGCCAGTATGTGTCGAAGGCTTTTAGTGAGAAAGTTATCCTGAAGGACTTCTATTATAACTTCTCCCGTTTTGAGAAGATGGGCATTGTCGGAAATAATGGCACTGGCAAATCCACCTTCATCCGCATGCTTCTTGGTCTCGAACCGCTTGATGGCGGACGTTTTGATATTGGCGATACTGTGCGCTTCGGCTATTTCTCGCAGGAAGGTCTGCAGTTCGATGAACAGCAGAAGGTCATCGATGTGGTGAAGGACATTGCAGAGTACATCGACATGGGGGGAGGGAAGCACCTCACCGCCTCGCAGTTCCTGCAGTATTTCCTCTTCACCCCAGAGCAACAGCATAACTACGTCTATAAACTCAGTGGGGGAGAGCGTCGCAAACTCTACCTCTGTACGGTGCTGATGAAGAATCCAAACTTCCTGGTGCTCGACGAGCCTACTAATGACCTCGATATCGTCACCCTCCAGATCCTTGAGGAATACCTACAGGATTTCCCTGGTTGCGTGATCGTTGTCAGCCACGACCGCTATTTCATGGACAAAGTGGTGGACCACCTGCTGGTGTTCAAAGGCGATGGTGAGATTCAGGACTTCCCAGGTAACTATACCCAGTATCGCCAGTGGATGACCCTTCAGCCGAAAGAATCGGCCACAAGTAAACCAAGAATTCCTAGTACGCCTAGTGCTTCTAGTAAGTCTAGTGTACCTTCTACTTCCAAGCGCAAGTTCACCTACAAGGAGAAGCGCGAGTTCGAACAATTGGAACAGGAGATTGCTGCCTTGGAGGAAGAACAGCGCCAACTTGAAGCCGCCTTGTGTAGTGGTACGCTCTCAGTGGAAGAACTGACGGAGAAGAGTAAGCGGCTGCCCTTGCTGAAAGATGAACTCGACGAGAAGTCTATGCGTTGGTTGGAACTTAGTGAGATTGAGAATTGATGGTTGATAGTTTACAGTTTACAGTTTACAGTTTACAGTTTATAGTTTATAGTTTATAATAAATGATACAGCAACAATACCCCTCACAACTGCTGGAGAAAGCCGTCTCGGAATTCTCCAAACTCCCAGGCATCGGCCGTAAGACGGCTCTGAGGCTCGTGCTGTGGATGCTTCGTCAGGAGGATTCCGAGGTGGAACAGTTTGCTGAGGCTGTCCACAGGCTAAAGCATGAGGTGAAATACTGTCGCACGTGCCATAACATCAGTGATACAGAGGTCTGTCCTATCTGTTCCGATCCGCGTCGCGATGCCACCACCGTCTGTGTGGTGGAGAACATACAGGATGTGATGGCTATCGAGAATACTCAGCAGTTTCATGGCCTCTACCATGTGCTGGGCGGCATCATCTCGCCAATGGATGGTATTGGGCCGAGCGACATTGAGATAGATTCACTCGTACAGCGCGTGGCTGGGGGAAGCGTCAAGGAGGTGATCCTTGCCCTGAGTCCTACGATGGAAGGTGATACCACAAATTTCTATATTTACCGTAAACTGGTGCCCTATGATGTTAAGGTGAGTGTCATAGCGCGAGGCGTGGCTGTGGGTAATGAGTTGGAATATACCGATGAGGTAACCTTGGGCCGCTCCATCCAGAACCGTACTTTATTTGAAGGATAAACAGTTATGAAGAAGACTCAACACATTTTGATGACTACTTTTGTCGGCCTGTTGGTGATGGCTTTACTATGGGCTGCCCTCCATGAGACCGATATTCTCCTTGGTGGTTCTCTGGCAGATGACCATCAGACTGAGTTCCTTGCCACGACTTTGATGGAACTCACCACGCTTGCTGGCGTGTTCCTGGCCCTCCGTCTGTTCAAGTTCAAGGCCGTTCACCAGGAACTGGTGATGCGGAAGGCACCTGCCCTCTTGAAGTGGGGACTGCTCCGCCTGGTGCTCCTTGAGGGGCTCATGCTCTGCAACACCTATTTATATTATATGTATCTCTCGCCGACCTTCGGTTATCTGGCCATCATCCAACTGCTCTGTCTGCCGTTTGTGTGGCCCTCGATGAGCCGCTGTATCGCTGAGACTACTGAGGAGGAAGCCGCATGAAACTGTCCATCGTCATTGTCAGTTATAATGTACGCACTTATCTGGAGCACTGTCTGCAGAGTGTACAGAAAGCGGCGGAAGAACTTGAGGCAGAAGTATTCGTTGTCGATAACGCCTCTTCCGACGATACCGTTGAGGTCGTCAGACAACGTTATCCATGGGTTCAACTGATTGCCAACAGTGAGAATCTTGGGTTTGCTGGTGCCAATAATATCGCTATCCGTCAGGCTGTAGGCGAATATGTGCTGCTGCTTAATCCTGATACCGTTGTCGGAGAGGATACGCTCCGTGAGGCCGTCGCCTTCATGGATGCCCATCCACAGGCGGGTGGGGCAGGAGTCATGATGCACAATGAAGATGGTACCCTGGCCCCGGAATCGCGCCGTGCACTGCCCACGCCCTGGGTCTCTTGTCTGAAGATGCTGGGATTCACCAAGCGTTACTACATGAGTCACCTGTCATGGGATGAGCCCTCGCAGATAGAGGTCATCAGCGGTGCTTTCTTCTTGTTACGCAAGAAGGCACTCGATGAGGTTGGACTGCTTGATGAGGATTTCTTTATGTATGGTGAGGATATCGATCTTTCCTATCGTCTTCTGAAAGGCGGTTGGCAGAACTGGTACCTGCCGTATTCCATTATCCACTATAAGGGCAGATCAACTCAGAAGAGCGACTATCGCTACGTCCATATCTTCTATCAGGCTATGCTCATATTCTTCCGCAAGCACTACGGTCACCAGAGTTTCTTCTTCACCATGCCTGTGAAGATGGCCATCTATTTCCGTGCGGGTATCGCATTGGTTGACATTATGCGAAAAAAACTACATCTATGACAAAGGCAAATCCAGAAGTAAGACTGCGGGCCATTGAGCCGGAAGACCTTGATCTGCTCTACAAGATCGAGAACGATATGAAACTGTGGAATATTGGGGCTACCAACGTGCCTTATTCACGTTACACGCTTCACGACTATATCGCTACGGCTTCCGACGATATCTATGTAGATCGTCAGGTCAGGATGATGGTTGAGAACCAGGCGGGTGAGATTATCGGTATCGTCGATATTGTCAACTTCGACCCTCGTAATTGCCGTGCCGAGGTGGGACTGATTATCCTCGATGCCTTCCGTCGTCAAGGCTATGGCGGTAGTGTTTTGAAGTCAATAGCAGTCTATGCTCTTAATATTTTGCATCTTCATCAACTTTTCGCCTTTGTGGATAGCCGCAACGAGGCATCCCGACACTTGTTCAGTAAACAGGGGTATCAGGAGTCGGCTGTTATTAGAGACTGGTTATACGATGGCAGCGAATACCACGATGCTGTGCTCATGCAGCAGGTGTTTTAGTCTTTTTTGGAAGTGGGTGGCAAAAAAATCTGGAAAAAGTTTTGCGGTTTCAGGATTTTATCGTACCTTTGCACCCGCTAAATAGAAAGAGGCGCTTTCTGGTGCGTTAGTTCAGTAGGTTAGAATGCCTGCCTGTCACGCAGGAGGTCACGAGTTCGAATCTCGTACGCACCGCTTTTTTCTCAATCGCTCCTACTTGGTGCGTTAGTTCAGTAGGTTAGAATGCCTGCCTGTCACGCAGGAGGTCACGAGTTCGAATCTCGTACGCACCGCAAAGAAGTCTGTCGAATTCCGGCGGGCTTCTTATGCTTTAGAGGAGTTCGGATAATATCCATATAATCCTGTAGATCGTGACAAGTATGAAGAATGTATTATTGGCACAGCCGGCACAGAGGCGGACGGAGACGGCCATCAGACTGTCGGAACGGATTGTGGAGGTGGCGACATACGTGATCTGCCGTACGCTGGTGGACTATCAGGATCTGCTGAGTGACGAGCGGATGTCGGTGGCCCATGCCTTCCTGCAACGGGTGACCACCACACATCTGTGTAACCAGAAACTGACGAAAGAGGGCATCGTGTTCCAGTATAAGGGCGAGCCCTTTGAACTGCACGAGGAATATAAGACGATGACGCTGACACGCTCCGTATATGAGCATCTGGCGATGTTCTACTTCCTGTTCGAGCATCCGAAGTCGGTAGAGGAGCGCGAGATTGTGTGGAAGTACTGGCAGATCAACAGCAAGAAGAATCTGCTGGAGGACGGCGAGATAGAGGCTTTGCGGAAGGATATCCTGACCACGAAGTTGGGCAAGGCATGCCACAAGAAACTGGACGAGTGGACGCGGGTGGGGACGCACCCCGTGATCGGCAGCATCGAGTTCGTGGGAAATGGCGATAAACATGATGTGAAGCGGCTGAACTACAGTCAGGCGTGGAAGTATCTGTTCGATGATGAGGAAATGGAGTCGTTCTACCGTCATCTGAGTATGCACTGCCATCCTGTGTATGACGGACTGTTGCAGTATCAGGACCAGGGTCTGTCGGATCAGGGCTACGACGGTATCCCGCTGTATCTCTCGAGTTGCTTCCTGGCCCATCTGTGCAGGCTCTTCCTGAAGATGATTCCTGATGGGGACAAACTGTTGAAAAGTGAATTTGGCAATGAGATATTTCGTGACTTTCAGTTATGATGGGACGCGCTACCACGGCTGGCAGATACAGCCGAATGGCGACTCCGTGCAGGAACGGCTGCAAGGGGCTCTCTCGATGCTGCTCCGACAGGAGATCAGCGTGACGGGGGCTGGTCGTACGGATGCTGGGGTGCATGCGAGGATGATGGTGGCGCATTTCGATTTGCCGTCGAATTGCAGATTCGACGGAACGGAGAATATCAACTGTCAGCAGTTGGCCTATAAACTGAATAAACTGCTGCCCTACGATATCGCCGTGCAGAAAGTGGAGCAGGTGAGCGACGAGATGCATGCCCGCTTCTCAGCCACTTCGCGTACGTACCATTATTATCTGCATACGGTGAAGGATCCGTTTCTAAGGGCCTATTCCTGTGAACTGCACTATCCGCTGGACTTCGACAGGATGAACGAGGCGGCACGGATGCTGCTGGACTATGAGGACTTTGGCGCTTTCTGCAAGAGTGGGGCCGACGTGAAGACCACTATCTGCCACGTTACCGAGGCGTGCTGGGTGCAGACTTCTGAGACCAGTTGGTATTTTGAGATTACGGCCAACCGCTTCCTCCGTAATATGGTGAGGGCCATAGTTGGAACTTTGATTGATGTGGGACGGGGTCGGATCTCGCTCGACGAGTTTCGTAAGGTGATAGAAGGGAAACAGCGTACGGAGGCTGGCGAGAGCATGCCTGGCAACGCATTGTTTTTGGAAGATATTAAATATTAAACATTAAAGATTAGATTTCAGGATGTGGCTGATATTGGCATTTATGTCGGCAGCGATGTTGGGCTGCTACGATTCGTTTAAGAAACAGGCGCTGAAGGGGAATGCCGTCATTCCTGTATTGTTTCTGAATACGCTATTCTCAAGTCTCATCTTCCTGCCCTTCATCCTGTTGAGCGGATCGACGGACTTGCTCGACGGCACCATCTTCCATACGGCCAGCGGTGGCTGGGAGATGCACAAGTATATCGTGCTGAAGGCGCTTATTGTACTCTCGAGTTGGATACTGGGCTATTTCGGCATGAAGCACCTGCCACTGACGATCGTGGGCCCCATCAATGCCACGCGCCCCGTGATGGTACTTGTGGGTGCGCTTCTGGTGTTTGGCGAGCGACTGAACCTGTGGCAGTGGGTCGGTGTGCTGCTGGCTGTGGCCTCGTTCTTGATGTTGAGCCGCAGCGGCAAGAAGGAGGGTATCGACTTCAAGCATGACCACTGGATCTATATGATCGTGGGGGCTGCTGCCCTGGGTGCTATCAGCGGACTCTACGACAAATACCTGATGGCCCCTGTGGAGAGTGGGGGCGTGGGACTGGACCGCATGATGGTACAGTCGTGGTATAATATCTATCAGTGCGGCATGATGGGCTTGATGCTCTGGCTGCTCTGGTGGCCCAAGCATGAACAGACGACGCCTTTCCACTGGTCGTGGTCGATTGTGGGCGTCAGCGTGTTCCTTTCCACAGCCGACTTCATGTATTTCTATTCGCTGAGTCTGCCTGATGCCATGATCTCCATCGTGTCGATGATACGTAGGGGGAGTGTAATCGTGAGTTTCATGTTCGGAGCCCTGTTCTTCCACGAGAAGAACCTGAAGGCCAAGGCCGTCGATCTGGCTCTGGTACTCTTGGGTATGCTATTCCTTTATATCGGTAGCCGATAGTTTCTTCTTTTTCTTCTTGCTGGTGAAGAGTTCGCCGAATTTGGTGAAGTCTTTCTTGACGATAATGCCTATACCCTGGGTATTAAGGCTCGATTTCGTGAAATAGCGGTCGTTGGTCTGGTTATATACTTTCAGGGCGAGGTTGCCATTGGGGTAAAGCAGGTATTGTAAGTCAAAGTCTCCGATGAATGAGGGATTGGCCTTGGTCGCATTGTCGCGGTAGCCGAACTGTCCGTTAAAGAGCAGGCGGTTATTCAGCATCCGGCCATTGATGATGCCTTCATACTCCGCATTATGCCAGCCCTCGTTGCCTGTAGAGATATTGGCTCCTAGGTTCCAGTTGTCGTTCTTGACGAGTTGGCCGAGCAGGACGTTAAGTTGGGCGGAGAGTGTGCCAGACAACAGACTCTGCATCGCAAGGGAGGTCTGGTCTCCCTGTTGTTCCTCATTGTTGTTGGCACCTTGGCTATAGAAGCGTCCAATGGCTAACAGATAGATCACCTGCTGATTCATCTCCTGTTGACCATTGATGATAGAGCGTACCATCTGCTGCTCGTCGGCGTTGACAGTCGGCATCTCCAGATCGAAATCAACCTGAGGTGCAGCAGGCTGTCCCGTGATGTTCATCAGACAGTTCACGCGGATGGTGTTACTATTGAATGAACTGCCGATATTCAGATCAGAGAGACTGACCGCACTGACAGTATAGGAGGCCTGTAGGTTGAGGGCGGCCTGATAGGGATCTCCTCCAAAGACGATGGTGCCCCCTTGGTTAAAGGTGAAGTTCTTCTTGATGATATTCTGAATGGTGATGCCATAGGTGCCGTGATCGACGGTGTATGTGCCAAACATGTTGAAGGCCCCCTTGTTGTAGAAAGTGGCACGAATGGCACCACCGCCGTAGAGCGTGATATAGTCGTTGGTGCTGGCATCCATCAGTAGGCGCATGGCGGCATCGGGCGTAGCGTTGATGAGGAAGTTGATGTAGATATTGGTATCGGTGACTCTGGAGGGACTGGAAGTCCTGGAGTTATCAGATGAACTAGTCTCGTCTGTCCACTCGATGAACTCCTGGTTGGAGATGGCATCGGGGGTAGCGGCGTTATATACGAATATGGAGTTCTGCAGGGGCGTGACGTTACAGTCGATCACGACGTCGTTCTCGTGTCCGTGTATGGCTACGTCACCAGCGACATAAACGGTGCCGTAGAATGTGTTGTCGCCGAACTCCTTAAAGTCGTAGGCCAGCAGATTCTCCGTGTTGACAAAGAGATCGAAAGAGAGATTGGTCAGGTGCTGGTGATGGATGCCTCCTGACAGGGAGGCCTGATGCCCTTCCGTATCATAGATGGGTATGTTGGTGAGCAGAATGTCGTCAGGAACCATCACGACGGTATCTCGCTCCAGCCGATAGGTCGTATTGAGTGAGGTAACGGTTGCCTCACCATCGACAACGAGTTGTCCTGTGAGATTGATATTGTCGAGCGTTCCGGATAGTCTGACGTCCCCGTTGGCATGACCAGTGACATGGCTGAGGAAACTCTTGGTGAAATTGTGCATGAAGTCGATATAGGTGCTGTCAGCATGTATCGCCAGATCGATGGTGTTGTGGACAGGCGATACATAGCCGTTGATCAGGGTCTTGGCATCAGGACCGTCGTCGGCGATGGCATCGATGTCGATCTGCTCTTTCTCCTGATTCCAGGTGGCCTGGGCATGAAGCACGCCCATACGTCCTTCTTCAAACTTGAATTCCTCGACGCGGAGGTCGGCCTGGGCAGCGAATTTGCTGAACAGCGAGGTAGCCTTGGCCTGGCCAGTGGTCTTCCCGCCGAACTCTACGGAGTGGAAATCCACGAGGTCGAGGATATAACCCACCTCCACGTCTTTAAGGTCGACCGTCAGCGTGTCTGTAGCATGGCGCGAGGCAACCCCGTCGAGGATGATATGCTGTTGTCCGCGGCGCACGGCAAAGTGATCCACCAGCAGATGGTTCTCGTGATAGAGGATATCCGACGGCTCCACATTCCAGGTGCCGTTGTTCAGGATGACGTGGGAGGGCTGGATGCGCACATGGGCCTCCGGCTTGTTTTGCAGGTTTTTGTAGAGTTCCACGATGGTGTTCAGTTGTCCGCCGATATGCTTGCTTTCGCTATGGTTATCCCAACTGAGCGAGGTGCTGATATTGTTGTTGGCGGCACTGGCCAGCAGGTCGATATTCATCCGTTTCCCGTCTTCCATCATCTTTTGTACGCCCATATTGAACTTCAGGGTGTCCATGGGCGAGGTGATGCTGATGCTGCCGTTGGTGTACCAGGCACCGTTATACACAAAGGAGGGCAAGTCACCGTCGATAGTAGCCTGGTGGGTGAAGTCGTTGATGGCGGCAGTCAGCGAGAGGGGTTGCCCGAGGGTCAGATCGATATCGAAGAAGCGCTTCAGCCAGTCGGTCTTGCTCATCAGGAGTCTGAAACTGAAGTTGTTGCCGTTATTCCTGGTGACAGACGGCAGCCCGGGCAGGGTGGGGAGTTTGGAACCAACGAGGTTGACGAAACTCTGCACCAACGTGCCGTAGTCGTAGTGGCCCTTCAGTTCCGCGTCGGCAAAGTCGCTCTTTAGTGCGACGAAGTGGATGCCTTCCTGATAGCCCGAGGAGAGCATGAGGTTATCGAGTTGGTAGGGCTTATGCTCCTCCGTGCCTGTGATGGTAAAGTTGCTGATACGGATGTCGCCCTGGGCGTCGTTCAGGTCGTGGGCGATGAAGTCGGCGTCGATATGGCCGGAGATCTCCGCAGTGCCGAACTGTTCCGTGATCCTGGTGGCAGCAGGGGAGAAATGATCGATCACGCCTTGCAGTTTCACGCGTTTGGCCTTCTGTGCGTTTTCCTCGAAGATGTCGTCTGTGATCTCTCCATTCAACTGGGCTGTCAGGTTGGGGTCGTCGATATCAAACGTACCGGATATGGCTTCCTGCGCATAACGGCCGTTAAACGTCATGTTGCCGAAGAAATAGCCGTTGTAGTCGAATTGGGCGATGGTGCCTTCCACCTGTACTTCGGGCTTCTGCTGCCTGGGCCATTGTCCTTCGAGGTCCAGTTGAGTGGCCACCTGTCCAAACTGTTCGTTGGCGAGGATCTGTCCCAGGTTTATGCCTTGAGTGCCGACGGTGCCCTTGAACTGTTGGCTGGCGTTCATCGCCATTTCAACATCCACGTCTCCCGCTCCGGAATGGATCAGGCTCTTCAGCGCTGTCTCTCCCTGCTGGTCGCGGTCGAAGATACCGTTCATCTGTAGGTTACCGATACGCGTTAGTTCCTCTGGCAGTCGGAAAATCTTACTGAGGAAGTCGATGCTGGCTTCCGACAGTGCCACCTGATTCATCTGGAGGTGCCAGGCGGGTCGCTTGTCCCAGTGCTCCAGCCAACCGTTCACATTGATGTCGATATCTTTCTCCCGAGTGGCAACGAGCAGTTCTGGCACATGGAGCATCTGGTCTGTCCCCTGCAGACTGGTCACCAGGGATATAGGTCTTTGGAAATTCTTAAGTGACGGCTCAAAACATCTTAGGTCTGAGGGCGTTATGACTGTTTTGCTGATCTTGCCGAAGTAGGCGAGTGAACCTGGTACGAGCCCTTTTTCGTCTAGTTGATAATTGGCTGCCAGCGTGTCGATTTGCAGGTTGGAACTTGGCATCTGTACGAGGAAGTTCTCCAGCATGGCGTGCTGTCTGCCTACTGCCAGACGGAAGGTGAGGCGCCTGATGTCCAGCCTCGACTGCTCCTTGAATCCCAAGCGTTTCACATTGATGTTCAGCGAGTCGTCCGTCAGGACCTTGAGGTTGATATGTCCGCTGATGTCGCTGACCCTGAGGTGAGCGGGGTTGAAAAGGCCCTCTGTCTGAGCCTTGTCCTGCTGGTCGTAACTGACGCTGGAGTTACGGATGATAAAGGTGTTGATGCGGAGGTCGAGAGGCGACTGACTGGTCGTATCCTTCGAGGCCAGCGAGTCGAGGGCGAACTGGAAGTTGGGCGCCGACAGACTGTCCTTGCGATAGAACTGGGCATGGGCGCCAAAGAGTTGTGCCGACGAGATGGAGATCCTGCCCTCGGTCAGTGGCAAATAGTCGAGTTTGACGGAGAGGCGCGACACGCGCAGCATCTCTTCCTGCTGCTGGTCATAGACGAGCACGTTGTCGATAATGATACGGTTCAGCAGGCCGACGTCGATCTGTCCAATGGTGACCCTCGTGCCCAGTTCTTCTTCCAGGAGGGAGGCCACTTTGTCGCCGATAAACTGCTGGACGCCTGGCAAGCGCAGGAGGCCAGCAGACAACAGGTTCAGGGCTATCACCGTCCAGATGACGATGCTGATAATCCGTTTTAGTATCTTCACGAGGGCAAAAATACGACATTTTATTGGGATTTCGACAATTTTTTGTTTTTTTTGTTCTTTATCTTCCGTTTTTTTAGTAATTTTGCCGTCGCTCTGTGCAACTATTCAATAAACTTTATATAAATGGCAAATGTAATTAGGTTACACAAAGGCTTGGACATCAACCTGAAGGGACGGGCTGAGGAAAAGAAGATCCAGTTGAAGTCGAACGGCAAGTACGCACTGGTGCCGGATGATTTCGAGGGTGTCACTCCGAAAGTCGTAGTCCGTGAGGGTGACAAAGTCAAAGCCGGGGATGCCCTGTTTGTCAACAAACAGTATCCCGAAGTGAAGTTTGCCTCGCCAGTGAGCGGTACGGTGAGTGCCGTGGTGCGTGGTGAACGGAGAAAGGTACTCTGCGTGAAGGTAGATGCCGACGCCCAGCAGAGTTTTGTGGATTTCGGCAAGAAAGACGTTGCGAAACTCGATGGGAAGGCCGTCATCGATGCCCTCCTCGAAGCCGGTCTCTTCGGCTACATCGACCAGTTGCCTTATGCTGTATCGACCAATCCGTCGGTGATGCCTAAGGCGATTTTCGTATCGGCCCTGAGAGACAAGCCCTTGGCTGCCGACTTCGAGTACGAGGTGAAGGGTCAGGAGGCAGACTTCCAGACGGGCCTGACGGCTCTCTCTAAGATCGCCAAGACCTATCTCGGCGTGGGTGTCGGCTCGGCTCTGGAGCAGGTGAAGGATGTCGAGGTGAACGTCTTTGACGGCAAGTGCCCCGCTGGTAACGTAGGTGTACAGGTGAACCATATTTCCCCTGTGAACAAGGGGGAGGTGGTGTGGACCATTGGCGACCCCTCGGTGGTGCTCTTCATCGGCCGTTTGCTGAATACGGGTAAGGTTGATCTAAAGCGTACCGTAGCACTCTGCGGCAGCGAGGTCGAGAGTCCTGCCTACGTGGATATGCTGGTGGGCGAGGAACTCTCCACGCTCCTCTCTAACAGTTACGACGTTTCGAAGAGCGTACGCATTATCAACGGTAACGTGCTGACAGGCAAGCCCACCACGAAGGAAGGTTATCTGGGAGCCCACACCTCTGAGATTACCGTCATCCCCGAGGGCGACCAGGCTGACGAGTTCCTGGGCTGGATCCTGCCGCGCTTCAAGCAGTTCTCCGTGAACCGCAGTTACTTCTCCTGGCTCTGTGGCAAGAAGGACTATGCCCTCGATGCCCGCGTGAAGGGTGGTGAGCGCCACATGATCATGAGCGGCGAGTACGATAAGGTGCTGCCGATGGACATCTACGGCGAGTATCTCATCAAGGCCATCATCGCTGGTGACATCGACCGTCAGGAGGCCCTCGGTATCTATGAGGTGAGTCCTGAGGACTTTGCACTCGCAGAGTTCGTCGATTCCTCGAAACTCGAACTGCAGCGCATCGTGCGTGAGGGACTGAATATTTTACGTAAAGAAAACGCATAAGACTATGAGTGCATTAAGAAACTATCTCAATAAGATTAAGCCGAACTTCGAGGAGGGTGGCAAACTACATGCCTTCCGCAGTGTGTTCGACGGATTTGAGACCTTCCTCTATGTGCCGAATACGACGGCCAAGACGGGAGTCAATATCCATGACGCCATCGACTCGAAGCGCATCATGAGTATGGTGGTCATCGCCCTGATGCCAGCCATGCTGTTTGGCATGTATAATATCGGCTATCAGAACTATCTGGCAGCCGGTACGCTCGAGAGTGCTGGATTCCTGGGGATCTTCTGCTACGGCTTCCTCGCCGTACTGCCGAAGATTCTCGTCAGTTACATCGTTGGTCTGGGCATCGAGTTCATCTGGGCTCAGTGGAAGGGTGAAGAGATCCAGGAGGGCTACCTCGTCAGTGGTATCCTTATTCCCCTGATCGTTCCCATCGGCTGTCCGTTGTGGATGCTGGCCCTGGCCTGTGCTTTCAGCGTGATCTTCTGTAAGGAGATCTTCGGCGGCACGGGTATGAACTTCTTCAATCCCGCCATCGCAGCCCGTATGTTCCTCTTCTTCTCGTACCCCTCGAAGATGACGGGCGACACCGTCTGGGTGGCTAAGGACTCCATATTCGGACTGGGTAACACGCTGCCTGACGGATTTACCGCTGCCACACCGCTCGGACAGATTGCACAGGGCATCGACCCCAACACCAGCATCTGCAACATGATCTGCGGCTTCATCCCTGGCTCTATCGGTGAGACCTCGGTGATCGCCATCGCTATTGGTGCTGTGCTCCTGCTCTGGACAGGCATTGCCTCATGGCGCACGATGCTGAGTGTGTTCGTAGGCGGTGCCTTGATGGCTGTTATCTTCGAGCAGACGGGTAAGACGGACATGATCTGGTGGCATCACTTCATTCTCGGCGGCTTCGCCTTCGGTGCCGTGTTCATGGCTACCGATCCTGTCACCTCGTGCCGTACCCAGTGTGGTCAGTACATCTACGGTTTCCTCATCGGAGCGATGGCGATCATCATCCGCGTGATGAACGCAGGTTATCCCGAGGGTATGATGCTGGCCATCTTCTTTGGTAATATGTTTGCTCCCACGATCGACCATTTCATCGTAGAGCGTAATATCTCAAAACGTTTAAAGAGAGGAGGTGCCAAATGAAACTGAATACTAACTCGAATTCGTACATTATTATTTATAGTGCGATACTCGTGGTCATCGTGGCCTTCCTGCTGGCTTTCGTCTATCAGGCACTGAAGCCGATGCAGGATGCTAACGTTGCCCTCGACGTGAAGAAGCAGATTCTCTACTCGCTGAACATTCGCGACCTCGATGGTGCCGAGGCAGAAGCCAAGTATGCCGAGGTGGTGAAGCAGGAAGCAGAGAAAGACGGCCAGATGTATTACGATTGTGAGGTTGACGGTGAGAATATCCTCGTGGTCTCTCTGAAAGGCATGGGCCTCTGGGGTGGCATTAGCGGCTATATTGCCATTCATGGTGATGAGACGCCTACCGTCTATGGTGCCTACTTCAATCACGAGAGCGAGACGGCTGGCCTTGGTGCAGAAATCAAGGACTCCCAGGCCTGGCAGGAGAAATTCATCGGGAAAAAGGTCTTCGTTGATGGCAGCGACACCCATGAGGTGGCTTTGTCCGTCGTGAAGAAGGTGGAGGATCCGACGACGCAGGTCGATTGTGTGACTGGAGCCACTCTGACGTCCAATGGTGTGAATGATATGATTAAAACGTGTCTTAGGGATGCAGGCAAGAATGCAGTAGAACTGTTTATGGTGACGATGTGTACGCCCGAGCCTGCTGACTCTACAGCCACAGAACCTAAAGCAGAGGAGGAATAGACTATGGCATTATTTTCGAAACAAAATAAGGAGGTCTTCTGCAATCCGCTGAACCTCGACAACCCGATTCTGATTCAGGTATTGGGTATCTGCTCGGCCCTCGCCGTCACCTCGCAGTTGAAGCCTGCCATCGTGATGGGACTCGCCGTTACCGTGATTACCGCTTTCTCTAACGTAATCATCTCCATCATCCGCAACACCATCCCTAACCGCATCCGTATCGTGGTGCAACTGGTCGTTGTGGCTGCTCTCGTAACCATCGTTTCTCAGATCCTGAAGGCTTTCGCCTACGACGTGAGCGTTCAACTGAGCGTGTATGTAGGACTGATTATCACCAACTGTATCCTGATGGGTCGCCTGGAGGCGTTCGCCATGATGAACAAGCCCTGGCCTTCGTTCCTCGATGGTGTGGGCAACGGTCTTGGCTATGCCATGATCCTCGTGATTGTTGGTGCCTTCCGTGAGTTCTTTGGTCGTGGTTCGTTGCTGGGCTTCCAGATTATCCCCGATGCCTGCTACGATTTCGGCTACGTGAACAACGGTATGATGACGATGCCGGCTATGGCGCTGATTCTCGTTGGCTGTGTGATTTGGGTACATCGTGCATATTTTTATAAGGAGAAGTAAGATATGGAACACGCAATAAGTCTTTTATTCCGTTCGATTTTCGTCGATAACATGATCTTCGCCTTCTTCCTCGGCATGTGCTCCTACCTTGCCGTGTCGAAGACCGTGAAGACATCTATGGGCCTCGGACTGGCCGTGACCTTCGTGCTCACCGTCACCGTGCCCGTGAACTATCTGTTGCAGACCAAGGTGCTGGGTCCCGACTGTCTCGTTGAGGGCGTCGATCTGAGTTACCTGTCGTTTATCCTCTTCATCGCCGTGATCGCAGGCATGGTGCAACTGGTGGAGATGACGGTTGAGAAGTACTCACCCTCGCTCTATGCTGCTCTGGGTATCTTCCTGCCGCTGATCGCCGTCAACTGCGCCATCATGGGTGCTTCGCTCTTCATGCAGCAGCGCATCCTGCTCGACCCCAGTAACTCGCAGGCCATCACCAGCGTGTGGGATGCCATCGTCTATGGCTTCGGCTCCGGCCTCGGCTGGACGCTCGCCATCGTGGCCATGGGTGCCATCCGCGAGAAGATGCAGTATTCGGATGTGCCCAAGCCGCTGCAGGGCCTCGGTATCGTGTTTATCACCGTCGGCCTCATGGCTATGGCGATGATGTGTTTCTCTGGACTTAATATTTGATAAGGTATGGCACAGTTTATAGCATATAGCATAGGAGTCTTCCTCCTGGTCATCATCCTCTTGGTGATCATCCTTCTCGTGGCGAAGAAGTATCTCTCGCCCTCAGGAAACGTGAATATTGAAATCAATGGCGACCGTACCATCTCCGTAGCCCAGGGCAACAGCCTGATGTCCACGCTCAACGAGAATGGCGTGTTCCTGCCCTCTGCCTGCGGTGGTAAGGCCTCCTGCGGACAGTGCAAGGTACAGGTGCTCGAAGGGGAAGGGGAGATACTTGACTCCGAGAAGCCCCACTTCACCCGCAAGGAGATCAAGTCGGGCTGGCGCCTCGGCTGCCAGTGCAAGGTGAAGGGCGACCTCAAGATTCATGTCGATGAGTCGATCCTCGGCGTGAAGGAGTACGAGTGCACCGTCATCTCCAACAAGAACGTGGCTACCTTCATCAAGGAGTTCAAGGTGCAACTGCCAGCAGGCGCACACATGGACTTCCTGCCAGGCTCGTACGCCCAGATCAAGATCCCCGCTTTCGACTGCATCGACTACAACTCGTACGACCGTGACCTGATCACGCCTGAGTACGTGCCCTCTTGGGAGAAGTTCAAGATGTTCGACCTGAAGTGTAAGAACCCTGAGCCCACGATCCGTGCCTACTCGATGGCCAACTATCCGGCCGAGGGCGACGTGTTCATGCTCACCGTGCGTATCGCCACGCCGCCGTTCAAGCCCGACCGCTCGGGCTTCATGGAGGTGAACCCCGGTATCGCCTCGTCGTATATCTTCTCGCTGAAGCCTGGTGACAAGGTGATCATGAGCGGCCCCTATGGCGACTTCCATCCGCATTTCGACTCGAAGCGCGAGATGATCTGGGTTGGCGGCGGCGCTGGCATGGCCCCGCTCCGCGCACAGATCATGCACATGACGAAGACGCTCCACACCACGGATCGCGAGATGCACTACTTCTACGGCGCACGCGCCCTCAACGAGGTGTTCTACCTCGACGACTTCCTCGGCCTGGAGAAGGAGTATCCCAACTTCCACTTCCACCTGGCCCTCGACCGTCCGGACCCCGCTGCCGATGCCGCAGGCGTGAAATACACGCCGGGCTTCGTCCATCAGGTGATGCTCAACACCTACCTGAAGGACCACGAGGCACCCGAGGATGTGGAGTACTACATGTGCGGTCCCGGCCCGATGTCGGCTGCCGTCGTCTCGATGCTCGACAGCCTCGGCGTAGAGCCCGAGTCGATCATGTACGACAACTTCGGAGGCTGACCCTCGGAAGTGCTTTTACATATAGAAGAAAGCGAAGACTCGGAGACGGGCCTTCGCTTTCTTGTTTTTAATCTCCTACGGATCGCCACTTATCAAAAAACAAGCACCGTTTATTTTTGAATAAGCGCCGCCTGTTTTCGAATAAGTGCCTTCTTATTCCGAAAATTGTCTTTCACCTACTATGGCAACTACGTGAACTTTATCTATAACTAGAAAAGCGGGTTCGATGAGTTCCGTTTATTAATTTTTACGGAAAAGTTTTGGCGTTTAGCAAATTATTCCGTAATTTTGTGCCCAATCAAGCATAAGGACATGCTCCTGCCGTATGAAACTAAGACAAGCCTGCATATTACTATTGATGACATTTGCCCTCGGGGCAAGTGCGGAAGGACTCGGCTATACGGAGGAGCGCCCGCTGATCTTCGGCATCGACATGGACTATGCGCCGATGGAATACGTCGATGCCGACGGCATCCCCCACGGCCTTGACGTGGAGTTCACCCAGAAACTGATGAAGCGCCTCCATCTGCCATTCACCCATGCGCCGAACACGTGGGAGAACATCGCCGACGACGTGCTGAACGGGAAGGTCGATCTGGGCATGATGGTCTATTCGCCCTACAGGAAGGACATCACCAACTACTCGCGGGCCGTGTTCAGGCTCTACTACCAGATCGTGTATCGGAATACGGACGCCAAGCCCAATGGCCTGCGCGACGTGAAGGGGAAGGCCATCGCCTTCATGGACTCCCGCCCCGTGGCCGACACCCTGAGGAAGATCGGGGCCGACCTTGTGGTCGTGAGGAACCTGCAGAAGACTCTGAAGGAACTGGCTTCGGGCAAGTATGACGCCGTAATCTGCTTCCGCTATCAGGCCCTGCACCATATCAATGGACTGGAACTGGGCAACCTGGCATCGTCGGATCTGGCCCTGATGCCGCGCGAATACTGTTATGTGAGCAATGACAAGCGACTGATCGATGCCATCAACACCGAACTCGACCGGATGGAGGAGGAGGGCATCATCGATGATGTTTATGGCAATATCAAGACAACCTTTGGAGGCTTTCGCATCCCGATGTGGGTGTGGCTTCTGGTGGCAGGGTTGATCATCTACTCGCTGCTCTCGGTCATCATCGTGCAGCGCCGTGCCCGCAAGCGCCTGCAGGCTGAGATGGAGCGCGCCAAGGAGAGCGAGCAGAAGGCCAGGGAGAACGAGCAGAAGGCCAGGGAGAACGAGCAGCGCGCCATCAAGAGCGAGGAACTGAAAGGCATCTTCCTGAGCAATATGAGCCATGCCCTGCGCACCCCGCTGAACGCCATCATCGGTTTCTCCGACCTGATGCTGACCGGGTCCGGGGGAGAGATGCCAGAGGAAGAGCGGCAGCAGTTGCTCGGACTGATCAATGGCAACGGTCTGCAGTTGCTGCACCTGATCAACGAACTGATGTCGCTCTCGGAGATCGAGGACAAGGAGTCGCTCTTCAACCGTCAGGTGACGGATGTGGATCACGAGATGTCGGCATACGCCGGCGAGATCCGTATGCAGTTGAAGGACGGTGTCGGCCTGGAGGTGGTGGAGCCCATTGGTGGCATTCGCGCCCTGCTTGACCCCAAACTGCTCAGGATGCTGACGATGCACCTGTTGGAGAACGCCATGCAGCACACGGAGGAAGGCAGGGTGGTGCTGAGTTACTACGTGAAGGAGGGCGGCCTCTATGTGGAGGTGAAGGATACGGGTAGTGGACTGCCGGAGAACCTGAAGGACAACATCTTCGCCCTGCTGTCTGACAAGAACACGTATGTGCAGGACGAGACGCCCGGACTGGGACTGAGCATCTGCAAGGCCGTGGTGGATCGCGTGGGAGGAAAGATCGGCGCATCGGACAATCAGGAGGACGGGCATGGCACCGTCGTATGGTTCTGGACACCATTAGAGATTCTTAATTAGGAGTATGACACTGATAATCATTATATTGTTGCTGTTGGGCTACGTGGTGATTGCCACGGGGCATCTGACAGGCGTCAACAAGGCCGCCATCGCCATGTTCATCGGAACGGTGGGATGGGTGGTGTATATCTGCTATGGTACGGACTATGTGATGGCGCACCACGCGCAGGAGTATCTGGCTTTTCTGGGCGACAGCGAGCCGTCGAGCGATGCCGTGAAGTACTTCATCTACGACGAGGTGTTCCTCTATTACGTGGGACGGGCCGCGAGCATCGTGATGTTCTTGCTGGCCACGATGAGCATCGTCGAGATACTGAACAACAACGGCTGCTTCGACTTCGTGACGAAATGGGTGCGCACCCGCAATTCCAAGCGCCTGCTCTGGACGCTCTCGCTGATCACATTTGTCGTATCGGCCAACCTGGATAACCTGACAACGGCCACGATGATGCTGGTGATCATGCACGGCATCGTACAGAACCGCCGTCAGAGGATGCTCATCGGCTGTGCCATCGTGATTGCCGCCAACTGCGGCGGATGCTTCACCGTGATCGGTGATCCTACGGGACTGCTGCTCTGGGGCGACGGGGCCATCACGGCCACGCACTTCTCGGTCTTCATGGTGCTGCCCGCTATCCTGGCGTGGGTGATCCCTACGCTCTGGATCGGCCGCGAACTGCCCGACCGTCTGGATGCCCAGTGGCCTGCGATGCCGTATCGGGGCGACGATACGAACCTGAAGCCCTGGCAGCGGCTGATGATGCTCTTCGTGGGCATCGGCGGCCTGTGGTTCATCCCGACGTTCCATAATATCACGAAACTGTCGCCCTTCCTCGGCGCCCTCTGTGTGCTGAGCGTGCTCTGGGTGGTCAATGAACTGATGAACCGTAAACTGATGAATGCCGACCAGATGTCGCAGCGCAAGGTGCCCCTTGCTATCCAGTATGGCTCGCTGCAGCAGATCCTGTTCGTGATGGGCATTATGCTGGGCATGGGTGTCGTGACGGAGACGGGCGTGTTCTCGGATGTGGCCGACTGGATGAACGAGAATATCCACGATGTCTGGGTGATTGGAGCCGTATCAGGCGTGCTAAGTTGCATCGTCGATACCTTCACGATCGCCGTCAGCGATATCTCACTCTATCCTGTGCTCGACGTAAGTCAGTTGGGGCATGTGGCGGATGCGGAGTATATGAGCCAGTTCGTGAAAAACGGAGCCTACTGGAAGGTGGTGGCTTACTCGACGGCAGTGGGCGGCTGCCTGCTGTCGGTGGGCTCGGTGAGCGGTCTGGCCCTGATGAAGATGGAGCACATGCGGCTGGACTGGTATGTGAGGAACATATCGTTGAAGGTGCTGGTGGGCTGGCTCATCGGCATGGCCGTACTCTGGATGGAGATCAATATGTATAACTAAAATATAAAAGGTAATATGGCAAAGGTAAAGACAATTGGCATCCTCACCTCTGGAGGTGACGCGCCGGGTATGAATGCCGCCATCCGTGCGGTGACTAGGGCCGGTATCTATAACGGCTTTAGTATCAAGGGAATATATCGCGGTTATGATGGATTGATTAAAGACGAGGTAAAGGCGTTCACGACGGAAAACGTGAGCGGCATCATCACTCGTGGCGGTACGATCCTGAAGACGGCCCGCTCGAAGGAGTTCATGACGCCCGAGGGTATGCAGAAGGCCTACGAGACCTGTCAGAAGGAGGAGATTGACGCCCTGGTGGTGATAGGCGGTAACGGCTCGCTGACGGGTGCCCGCAACTTCGGTATGGAGTTCGACTTCCCCGTGATTGGTCTGCCCGGAACGATTGACAACGACCTCTACGGCACCGACTCGACCATCGGCTACGATACGACGATGAACACCATCATGGAGTGCGTCGATCGTATCCGTGATACAGCCAACTCCCACGAGCGCATCTTCTTCGTCGAGGTGATGGGCCGTGATGCCGGCTTCTTGGCACAGAACTGCGCCATCGCCTGTGGTGCCGAGGCAGCCATCGTGCCCGAGGAGGCAACGGATGTTGACCAGTTGGCACAGTTCATGGGCCGCGGTATCCGTAAGTCGAAGAAGTCCTGTATCGTTATCGTGTCGGAAAGTCCGAAGTGCGGTGCTCTCTATTATGCCGACCGTGTGAAGAAGGAATTCCCCGAGTTCGACGTGCGTGTGTCGATTCTCGGCCACCTGCAGCGTGGCGGCACGCCCTCTGCCCGTGACCGTATCCTCGCCTCCACGACGGGTGTCGGAGCCATCGAGGCTATCAAGCAGGGCCAGCGCAACGTGATGGTGGGTGTCAGGAACAACGAGGTGGTCTATGTGCCCTTCAGCGAGTGTATCCGTACCGACAAGCGCTTCGACAAGCGCCTGATCAAGGTTCTCGACGAACTCAGCATCTAGGATATGGCGGAGATCAGGAAGATCGTGCTGACGGGAGGCCCCTGTGCCGGCAAGACGACGGCACTGGTGAAGATCGTAGAGTATTTCTCTGGCTACGGCTACAAGGTGTTTACCATCCCCGAGGTGCCCACGCTCTACAGTGCGGGTGGCTGGAATTATCTGACACCTAACCGCCAACTCTACTATCAGGGCGAGCGCGCCATCCTGGAGACGCAACTGGCTCTGGAAAACCAGTTCACGAGGCTGGCTGAGGTCTGTACGAAGCCGGTGCTCGTGGTCTGCGACCGTGGTACGATGGACATCTCGGCCTATATGAAGCCCGAGGAGTGGGAGGAGATCACGGCGATGGCCGGCACGAACTCCAACGAACTCCGAGGGCGCTACGATGCCGTGCTCCACCTTGTATCGGCGGCCGACGGTGCCGAACAGTACTACACCACTGCCACCAACGCCACCCGCTACGAGCAGGCCAATGAGGAAGGACTGCGCATCGCCCGTGAACTCGACAAGAAGGTAATCAAGGCCTGGACGGGGCATCCCCATCTGCGGGTGATCAACAATCACGATGACTTCGAGAACAAACTCAACCGCGTGTTGAACGAGATCTCGAAGGTCGTGGGACTGCCGCAGCCCGTTCAGGAGGAACGCGTCTATCGGATCGAAGTGATCGGCGAGGTTCCCGAGTGCTCGGAGAGCAAGATCACCCAGACCTATCTGGTGGCGGAGCCCGGCTGTGAGGTGCGTCTGCGCCGCAGGGAATGGAGTGGGGGCAAAGTGGTCAACGTGCACCGCTCGAAGAAGCGTATCAGCGATACCGAGGTCATTGAGACCGAGCGGCAGATCGACAACAACCTCTATGAGCAGATGCTCCAGCAGGCCGACCCCTATCGCCAGACCATCCGCAAGCGGAGGCAGAGTCTTATCTGGAAGGGGCAGTTCTTCGAGATCGACACCTTCCACGAGCCCATAAGCGACCTGGTGATGATGGAAACCAAGGGCGTGGCCGAACAGGAGACGGTGAACTTCCCGCCTTTCGTCAGAGTGGTTGAGGAGGTGACGGGTAATGCGAAATATTATAACTACAACATCGCTTTGAGGCGCTAAATTCGCCAAATGTGGTGTATTTGAAAAATATTTCTGCAAAAAGTTTTTTCATATGGAAAATATTTGCTATCTTTGCAATCGGCTTTAACTTTTTGAGGTAAAAACTAAAAACAAACAAGTAACTTAAATATTAACGCTTATGTCACAAATTACTGGACACATTTCCCAGATTATTGGCCCTGTGATCGACGTGTATTTCGACACAGAGGGTCAGGAAGCGGAGAAAGTGCTGCCAAAGATCCACGATGCCCTGAAGATTGACCGTGGTGACGGACGCGACCTGATTGTCGAGGTGCAGCAGCACATCGGCGAGGATACGGTGCGTTGCGTGGCTATGGACAATACCGACGGACTGCACCGTGGACTGGAGGCGATCCCTCTGGGCTCACCGATCGTGATGCCCGCTGGCGATCAGATTAAGGGTCGTATGCTGAACGTGATCGGTCAGCCTATCGACGGTATGAAACAACTCGACATGGAGGGTGCCTATCCCATCCACCGCGGTGCTCCCACCTTCGAGGAACTCTCTACGAAGAAGGAGATCCTCGCCACGGGTATCAAGGTGATCGACCTGCTGGAGCCCTACATGAAGGGTGGTAAGATCGGACTCTTCGGCGGTGCCGGCGTAGGAAAGACGGTGCTCATCATGGAGTTGATCAACAACATCGCAAAGGGGCACAACGGATTCTCCGTGTTCGCCGGTGTGGGAGAGCGCACCCGTGAGGGTAACGACCTCATCCGCGAGATGATCGAGTCGGGCGTGATCCGCTATGGTGAGAAATTCCGCAAGGCCATGGACGAGGGCAAATGGGATCTATCGCTCGTCGATCCCGAGGAGTTGAAGAAGAGCCAGGCCACCCTGGTCTATGGACAGATGAACGAGCCTCCTGGCGCACGTGCCTCTGTGGCCCTCTCCGGACTGACCGTTGCCGAGGGCTTCCGCGACGGCGGTGGTAAGGACGGCGGTGCTGCCGATATCCTGTTCTTCATCGACAACATCTTCCGTTTCACCCAGGCTGGTTCTGAGGTGTCGGCCCTGCTAGGACGTATGCCTTCAGCCGTGGGTTACCAGCCGACGCTGGCCTCTGAGATGGGTACGATGCAGGAGCGCATTACTTCTACGAAGACGGGAAGTATCACCTCCGTACAGGCTGTGTATGTGCCTGCCGACGACTTGACCGACCCGGCTCCTGCCACGACGTTCACCCACCTTGATGCTACGACGGTGCTCGACCGTAAGATCGCCGAACTCGGTATCTATCCGGCAGTGGATCCGCTGGGCTCCACCTCTCGTATCCTCGACCCGCTGATCGTGGGTAAGGCTCACTACGACTGTGCCCAGCGCGTGAAAGAGATCCTCCAGCGCTATAAGGAGTTGCAGGACATCATCGCCATCCTGGGTATGGATGAACTCTCCGACGAGGACAAACTGACGGTGAACCGTGCTCGTCGTGTGCAGCGCTTCCTGTCTCAGCCGTTCTCGGTGGCTTCCCAGTTCACGGGTCTGCCTGGTGTGATGGTGCCCATCGAGGATACCATCAAGGGCTTCAACGCCATTCTCGACGGTAAGGTGGATGACCTGCCTGAGCAGGCATTCCTCAACGTCGGTACGATCGACGATGCCAAGGAGAAGGCCAAGAAACTGCTGGAGGCTGCAAAAGGATAATGCGTAATTCATAATTCCTAATTCATAATTATGTTGCAACTGAAAATAGTTTCGCCCGAGAAGGTTGAATACGACGGAGCGGTCGAGAGCGTCCTCGTACCTGGTACTGCGGGACAGTTCGAAATCCTCAACGACCACGCACCGATCATCTCCACCCTGCAGAAGGGGGTGGTGGAATATGCCACACAGGAAGGAAAGGTCAGTCTGGATATCCTTGGCGGGTTCGTGGAAGTGCAGAAGAATGTGGTGAGTCTCTGTGTGGAGTTGAACGAAGCCTGAGACAATCAATAGAAGAGACGTATGACGGATATCAACAAGACGTGCATGAGTTACCTCCGACAGCAACTGTACATCGCAGTGGCGCTGTTCCTCGTCTGCCTCATGGTGATGCAGGTGTGGTTCCTCGACATGATCCTGGTGCCAGCCGTCGTCAGTGTCGCATTCTCGCTGGTCCTGGCCCTTGCCATCGCACTCGTCTGGCGCCGCGTGGCCACGGGCTCTCCTGAGAGCCTGCCCACGTTCTTTACGGCAGTATCGGGCTTCCGTCTGCTGCTTGCACTGGCAGTGATGTTCGTGTGGTATCTGGTCTATGGCCGCGGTGCGATGCTCGTCTTCTTCCTGGTGTTCATGGCCTTCTACATCGTGTCGCTGGCCCACCATTCCATGTTCTTCGCCAGAGTGTCGAACCGCTCTTGACGAATAGTTTGCTTACACATATTTAATAATAATGAAACAATTAAAGTCGATAATCCTCCTGATGATGGTAGCATTGCTGCCGATGTCGGCCTTGGCCGAAGAGGGTGGGGAAGGCGAGAAGATCAACATCCCGGAGATCGTTCTCGAGCACCTGGCCGACTCCTACGAGTGGCACATCGCCTCCTACCAGGGCAAGCACCTGAGCATCCCGCTGCCTATCATCATCCGTAGTGAGAATACCGGAGAGTGGCATTTCTGTACGGCCCACAGTCTCCCCGAGGGCTTCTTCTTCAGTGAGGAGCACCATGGGAAGATCTACGAACGTATGGCCGACGGCAGTGAGGTGCGCCCCCTCGACCTGAGCATCACCAAGTCGGTGCTGCAGATTTGGATCGTGGTGGCCATACTGATCTGTATCTTCCTCAGTTGTGCCCGCTGGTATAAGACTCACGACGCGAAGAGCGAGGCTCCCAGAGGCTTTGTCGGTGCGATGGAGATGATCGTCATGACCATCCATGACGACCTGATCAAGTCATCGATCGGTGAGAAGCACTACAAGCCGTATGCTCCCTATCTGCTCACGGTGTTCTTCTTCATCCTGACGTGTAACCTCATCGGCCTGATTCCCATCTTCCCTGGTGGAGCCAACGTGACGGGTAATATCAACATCACCTTCTTCCTGGCGCTGTGCACGATGCTGGCCATCAACATCTTCGCCAACAAGGAGTACTGGAAGGAGATCTTCTGGCCGGAGGTGCCCCTGTTCCTCAAGGCCTATCCCGCTCCGATCATGCCGATCATCGAACTCTTCGGCGTGTTCACGAAGCCCTTCGCCCTGATGATCCGTCTCTTCGCCAACATGATGGCTGGTCACGCCGTGATGCTCAGTTTCACCTGTGTGATCTTCCTCGGTTGGTCGATGGGTGTCGGATTCGGTCTTGGCCTGAATGCCTTCAGCATCATCATGCTGCTCTTCATGAACCTGTTGGAGTTGCTGGTGGCCTTCGTTCAGGCTTACGTCTTCACTATGCTCAGTGCGGTGTTCATCGGGCTTGCCCATAAAGATCACCACGCGGAGTAAGGTATATAAAAGATTAAACATTAAAACATTATTAATAACTTAAAATTTTAAAATTATGATTTCAACTTTGATTTTAGCCGCAGAAGGTCTGGCTCAGCTGGGCTGCGGTCTTGGTGCAGGTATTGCAACGATTGGTGCTGGTTTGGGTATTGGTAAGATTGGTGGCAGCGCCATGGACGCTATCGCCCGTCAGCCCGAGGCTACTGGTAAGATCCAGACGAACATGATTCTGACCTCTGCATTCGTCGAGGGTTGCGCCCTCTTCGCCATCGCAGCCTGTGCATTCCTTATCTAACAGAGAAGAGACATTCCGTCAAGTAAGAATCTAAAAGATTACAGCGAATGGATTTCAGTAAACTGCCAGCAATCCTCACACCCGACCTGGGACTCTTGTTCTGGATGCTCCTGGCGTTCCTGGTAGTGTTCTTCGTGCTCGCCAAGTACGGCTTCCCTGCCATCACAAACATGGTGGAAGAGCGTAAGAAGTACATCGACGAGAGCCTGCAGAAGGCGCACGAGGCCTCCGAGCGACTCGAGAACATCAAGCAGGAGGGTGAGGCTATTCTGCAGGAGGCCCGCGACCGTCAGGCACAGATCCTCAAGGAGGCTGCCGAGACGCGCGATGCCATTGTGGAACAGGCTCAGCAGAAGGCGCGTGAGGAAGGGGCCCGTCTCCTCGGCGATGCGAAACTCGCCATCGAACAGGAGAAGAAGGCCGCCATCGCCGATATCCGACAGCAGGTGGCCACGCTCAGCGTGGAGATCGCGGAGAAGGTGCTCCGCCAGAACCTGAAGAACGACAAGGCTCAGATGGATTTGATCGAACGCATGCTGGATGAGGTTTCTACTGACAAATAAGGTATAGCGTATGGATATAGGAGTCATATCGGTAAGATACGCCCGCGCGCTCCTCAAGAGTGCGACAGACGCGAAAATCGAAGATGCTGTGTATGCCGAGATGCAGCAACTCGCCAAGAGTTATGCTGAGGTACCACAACTGCGGTTTACGATAGACAATCCGATGCTCTCGAAGGACAAGAAGGAGGCACTGCTGGTGACAGCCGCCGGCAAGAAGCCCTCTGACTTGACGAAGGCCTTCATCCGCCTCGTGCTGAAGGAAGACCGTGAGGGCGTGATGCAGTTCATCGCTAATTCGTACGTCACGCTTTACCGCCAACAGAAGAATGTCATCCGAGGACGCCTCATCACCGCTGCCCGCGTCTCATCTGCCACAGAGCAGAAGATGCGGAAGATGGTGGAGAGTAAGACTAATGGAACAGTGGAGTTCGAGACCGAGGTGAATCCCGACATCATCGGGGGCTTCATTCTCGAATACGACAGTTATCGCATGGACGCCAGTGTCAAAGCGAAACTCAACTCCATCCTCAACACCTTGAAAAAGTAAAAAGGTAAAAAAGTAAAAAAAGTAAAGAAATGTCAGATAAGATTAAACCAAGCGAAGTATCCCAGGTCCTGCTCGACCAACTCAAGGGTATCTCCAACGCTGAGAAGTTCGACGAGGTCGGCACCGTGCTCACCGTGAGCGACGGCGTGGCCCGTATCTACGGACTCCGCAACGCCGAGGCCAACGAGTTGTTGGAATTCGAGAACGGGACGATGGCCATCGTGATGAACCTCGAGGAAGACAACGTAGGTTGCGTTCTCCTCGGCGGTACGTCGGGCATCAAGGAGGGTATGGTCGTGAAGCGCACCAAGCGCATTGCCAGCATCCGTGTCAACGACAACATGCTCGGGCGCGTCATCAACCCGCTGGGACAGGCTATCGACGGCAAGGGAGACATCGACCTGAGCGAAGCATTCGAGATGCCGCTCGACCGTAAGGCTCCTGGCGTGATCTACCGTCAGCCCGTGAAGGAGCCGCTGCAGACAGGTCTGAAGGCCATCGACTCGATGATCCCCATTGGCCGCGGACAGCGCGAACTCATCATCGGCGACCGTCAGACGGGTAAGACCGCCATCGCCGTGGATACCATCATCAACCAGAAGAGTTTCTATGAGGCAGGCAAGCCTGTCTATTGTATCTATGTCGCCATCGGCCAGAAGGCTTCCACCGTCGCCGCCCTCGTGAGCACGCTCCAGGAGCACGGTGCCATGCCTTACACCATCGTCGTGGCCGCTACGGCTGCCGACCCTGCCGCCATGCAGTACTATGCACCTTTCGCAGGTGCCGCCATCGGCGAGTACTTCCGCGACCGTGGTCTGCCCGCCCTCGTGGTCTATGACGACCTGTCGAAGCAGGCCGTTGCCTACCGCGAGGTGTCGCTGATCCTCCGCCGTCCGTCTGGGCGTGAGGCCTATCCTGGCGACGTGTTCTATCTCCACTCTCGTCTCCTTGAGCGCGCTGCCAAGATGAACGAGCAGCAGGAGGTGGCCGAGCAGATGAACGACCTGCCCGAGTGCATGAAGGGTCACGTGAAGGGTGGTGGCTCATTGACCGCCCTGCCGATCATTGAGACACAGGCAGGCGACGTGTCGGCCTATATCCCCACGAACGTGATCTCCATCACCGACGGTCAGATCTTCCTCGAGAGCGATCTCTTCAACCAGGGCTTCCGTCCCGCCATCAACGTCGGTATCTCCGTGTCCCGTGTAGGTGGTTCGGCCCAGATCAAGTCCATGAAGAAGGTGGCCGGTACGCTGAAGATCGACCAGGCACAGTATCGCGAACTGGAGGCCTTCTCGAAGTTCTCCAGCGATATGGATGCCGTGACGGCCATGACGCTCGACCGCGGACGTAAGAACAACCAGTTGCTGATTCAGCCGCAGTACAGCCCGATGCCCGTTGGCGAGCAGATCGCCATCCTCTATTGTGGCGTGCACGGACTGATGCGCGAGGTGCCTATCGACAAGGTGCGTGAGTGCCAGACCCAGTTCCTCGACAAACTGCGCTCGGCCAATCCCGAAGTCATCGAGACGCTCGCCAGCGGAAAGATCGACGACGAGTCCACCGGCAAGATCGAGGCTGTGATGGCCGACATCGCGGGAACCTATAAAGCCTGATAGCCTATGCCAAGCCTGAAAGAAATTAAAGGCCGCATAGCCTCAGTCAACTCCACGCGAAAGATCACGTCGGCGATGAAGATGGTGGCCTCCAGCAAACTGCATCACGCACAGGTGGCTATCCAGAACATGCTGCCTTACGAGACGATGCTGGAGCATATCCTCAAGTCATTCATAGCTGCCGAGGCGGAGGCACACACTGTCTTCGACCAGCAGCGCCCAGTCAAGCGCGCTGCCCTCGTCGTGTTCACGTCCAATTCCTCACTCTGCGGTGGCTTTAACGCCAACACCATCAAGATGATGATGCATGCCGTTGATAAATACGCAGAAGAGATTGGCAGGGAGAATGTTGAGATATATCCCATCGGTCGCAAGGTCTATGAGAAGGCAAGGAAACTGGGACTGAACGTGCAGGGGGAATTCTCTGCGCTGGCAGATAAGCCCAACGTTGCCAAATGCATAGAGATTGCCATGGAACTGGGAGGAAAGTTTTATGATGGTGAAATCGACAAGGTGGAGTTCATCTACCATCACTTCAAGAGTGCAGGCTCGCAGATTCTCACCCGTAAGACCTTCCTGCCTATCGACCTCGAGTCGGAACTGCAGGCCGATCACGAGCGCGACCTGACGAGCGTCATCGCCACGAAGGAGTCGCAGGAGTATCTCAAGAAGCGCGGTGAGCGTCAGGCAGAGCAGAAGGAGAACAATGTGAAGCCGCTCAACGATAACTTCATCGTGGAGCCTGACATGGACACCGTGCTCTCACTGCTCCTCCCGAAGTATGCTCACCTGTTGTTCTATACGGCTCTGCTCGACTCGAACGCCTCTGAGCATGCTGCCCGCATGGTGGCCATGCAGACGGCTACGGACAATGCCGACGAACTGCTGCGCCAGTTGAACCTGCAGTACAACAAGGGCCGTCAGCAGGCGATTACCAATGAACTGCTCGACATTGTCGGTGGTTCGGTCAACAACTAGTTGTCGGAGTATTTACCAAAGAGAAAAGAGGCTTGTTTCTGACAGGCCTCTTTTCTTTCTATGGAAATCATTTAGACGATGTATAAATTGACCATGGGAGCATAGAAAAGTTTGTGCGTTTCGATTTTTTATCGTATATTTGCAAACAGATTTAACGAAACTCATTTATTAACAACGAAAAGACAATACGATTATGAAGAAAAAGTTTATCTGCGCCGTTTGTGGATATATCTACGAAGGCGATGCCGCTCCCGAGAAGTGCCCCATCTGTAAGGCTCCCGCCTCCAAGTTCTCTGAACTGAAGGAAGATGCCGACATGACCTATGCCACTGTTCACAAGATTGGCGACGGCAAGCCCGAGGGTGTTAGTGAGGAGATGATCCAGGACCTGCGCGACCACTTCAACGGTGAGTGCGGCGAGGTCGGTATGTATCTGGCCATGGCCCGCCAGGCAGACCGCGAGGGTTATCCTGAAATCGCAGAGGCTTTCAAGCGCTATGCTTTTGAGGAGGCTGACCATGCCTCACGTTTCGCAGAGTTGCTGGGTGAGTGTGTATGGGACACCAAGACCAATCTGGAGAAGCGTGCCGCTGCCGAGGCCGGTGCCTGCGAGGATAAGTTCCGTATCGCCAAGAACGCCAAGGCTGCTGGTTTCGACGCCATCCACGACACGGTTCACGAAATGGCCAAGGACGAGGCTCGTCATGGTGCCGGCTTCGCAGGACTGCTTAAGAGATACTTCGGAAAGTAAGAATACAATAAAACAGAAAAGAATCCGTTTTATCAATACGATGAAACGGATTCTTTATTTATTCACGATATTCATGGCCCTTGTGGCTTGCGAGGACGACGACTCGTTCACTGCCAGCCAGGGACTGCGGCTTGAGTTCGGAGCCGACACGCTGAAGATGGACACGGTGTTCAGTCGCACTCCATCCTCGACTTACGCCTTCTGGGTTCACAACAGGAACGACGACGGCATCCGCGTCTCAACGGTGAAACTGAGGCGGGGTAACCAGTCGGGCTACCGCGTGAATGTCGATGGTGTCTATCTGGACAACTCCAACGGTTCGCAGACGGGCGATGTGGAGATCCGCAGGAACGACAGCATCCTGGTGTTCGTCGAACTGACGGCTGTTGAGACCCGCAGGAAAGAGCCACAACTGGTAGAGGACGATCTCTTGTTCCTGTTAGAGAGTGGGGCCGAGCAGAAAGTGACATTGCAGGCCTGGGCGTGGGATGCCATGAAACTCTATGACCCCGTGATCGACAAAGACTCCGTGCTGGAGTCGGATACACCTCTTATTATATATGGGGAGATGATTGTGAATGAAGGGGCGACGCTGACCATCCGTAATACGACGCTCTTCTTCCACGACAAGTCGGGACTCTCCGTCTATGGCACGCTGAAGACGGAAAACTGCCTCATGCGTGGCGACAGGCTCGACGACATGTTCTCGTACCTGCCCTACGACCGCGTGAGCGGGCAGTGGAACGGGGTGCATCTCTATGGCACGTCAACGGGCAACAGGTTGGCGGGCACTGAGATCCGCAATGCCAACTACGGACTGGTGTGCGACTCGGCTGACATCGATATGCAAAGGCCAAGACTGCGGATGGAGCAGTGCGTGGTCCATAACTGCGCAGCAAAGGGCGTGGAGGCCGTGAACGCCTTCGTGAGCCTGGATCACTGCCAGTTGACCAACATGGGAGGCGACTGCCTTTCGATTATCGGGGGCGTGGCGGAGATCAGTTACTGTACGCTGGCCCAGTTCTACCCCTTCTCGGCGGATCGTGGGGCAGCACTGCGCTTCGTGAACTATCAGGGGCAGGCCGACCTGCCGCTGCAACTGTCATGCACTGGTTCGATACTGACGGGCTATGAGGACGATGTGGTGATGGGAGACATGCGCGCGGAAAGCGAGGCCGCCTTCGTGTATGACTTCTCTGACTGCCTGCTCCGTACGCCCAGGGTCGAGACGGACGACAGCGTGCACTTCGCCGACATCATCTGGGAGACCCCGAAGGACTCCATCCAGGGCAAAAGGCATTTCGTGACGATCGACGAGGACAACCTGATCTACGACTTCCACCTCGATTCGCTCTCCACGGCCAAGGGCAAGGGCTGCTACGACTTCTAGAATTCCGAAAACGACAGCGGCATCAACTGGCGGATCCCCTCGATGACATAGACAAACTTCCGTCCGTGGAGCAGGATGCGGATGGGGTGCCCAGCGCGGGTCTCCGACTCGATGATCACCTGACGGCAACTGCCACAGGGGGCGACTGGCTCCTCCTGCAGTGCCCCGTCAGTGCCACGGGCAGCGATGGCCAGCAACTCTACGCCCACCTCCGGATACTGGGCACCAGCCGCAAAGAGGGCCGTGCGCTCGGCACAGAGCCCCGACGGATAGGCCGCGTTCTCCTGATTACAGCCGATGATCTCCACGCCATTGTCCAGGCGGACGGCTGCCCCCACGTGGAAGTGGGAGTAGGGGGCATAACTGCGGCTTGTGGCCTCGATGGCCAATTGTATCAGGTGCTGTTCTTCGGCCGTCAGTTCCTCCTGCCGACAGACTTTAATGACGGATTTCAGTTCAAGTTCTTTCATAAAAAGCAATATTTCTCCACAAAGATACGAATAATTCGGGAATAATCCGTAATTTTGCAGCAATTAATTGCAGTTATGAGAAAAATTCTTATATCCACAGCCTTATTCCTGTCGCTCACAGGCTCTGCCCAGATACGGTGGAATCAGGCTTATCAACAATATATCGACCAGTACAAGGACATCGCCATCGAGCAGATGAAGCGATACCATATCCCTGCCTCTATCACGCTGGCCCAGGGCCTCTTTGAGAGCGGCGCAGGCAGGAGCGAACTGACGCGCAAGGCTAACAACCACTTCGGCATCAAGTGTCACGGCTGGACGGGGCGCACGAGTTATCATGATGACGACATGAGCAATGAGTGCTTCCGTGCCTACGACTCCGCCTACGACTCGTATGAGGATCATTCCAGGTTCCTGACGGGCAGCAAGCGCTATCAGTCGCTGTTCGACCTGAAGGAGACCGACTACAAGGGCTGGGCCCGTGGACTGAAGGCGGCTGGCTATGCCACTAATCCCCAGTATGCCAACAAACTGATTGAGATCATCCAACTCTACAAACTCTATCAGTACGACAAGGCGAAGGACTACGACAAGTTCATGACAGACCGTGCCAAGGACCACCGTGTGAATGGCGCCGTACTGCACGAGATCAAGATATTCAACAAGAACTACTATCTGCTTGCGCGTCGAGGCGACACCTTCAAGACGATCGGCGAGGAAGTGGGCATCAGTTACCGCAAGATCGCCAAGTACAACGAGCGCGACAAGCGCGACCAGTTGGAAGAGGGTGAGATCATCTGGCTGAAGAAGAAGCAGACGAAGGCACCCAAGGACTACAAGGACCGTCTGCACTACGTGCGTGCAGGTGAGTCGATGTACTCCATCGCCCAGAAGTACGGCATCCGCCTGAAGAACCTCTACAAGATGAACCACCTGTCGCCCGACCACCAGATCCGCGTAGGCGAACCCCTCCGCCTGCGATAGTGTGTAAGGGAACGGTTTGGGGGACGGTTCTTCCGTTGCAGCAGAAGCGCTCGGCCTCTTCATCCCGCTGATCGTGGTGAACTGTATCATCCTCGGACGTGCGGAGGCATTCGCCGCCAAGAACTCGCCCGTGGCTTCCCTGTTCGACGGTATCGGTATCGGCCTCGGCTTCACGCTGGGCCTGACCGTCTTTGCCGGCATGCGCGAACAACTTGAACTGGTGAAGATCCCCAAGGGCATGCAGGGCATGGCCATCGTGATGCTCTCCGCTGGTCTGCTCTCGCTGGCCTTCATGGGCTTCTCCGGTGTCGATGGCGGTCTGAAACTGCTCTTCGGCCTCGACTAAACAACTACTGACTAATATATATGGGAGCGTCTTGCATCGCTATGGTGCAAGGCGCTCTTTTTATCTGAGTCTCGCGCGCGCGTGAAAATGTGTTTGAGGGTGTAACGGTGTGACAATGCCGATAAACACTGGCGGTGCACCCCTTTTTCGAGGGTGTAACGGGTGTCACGAGGGTGTAACATATTCCTGCAATATAATTCTCTCGATAATAGAATCATTAAGAGGCTTCCGACGATGCTAAAGCACTGTTATTTGTTCCAATTCTCTCGAGAATTCAGCGAAAAGTCAATGCTTTTTCATGCGCAGGGCAATGCATGGTGAGTCAAAGGTGATCACTAATATCTCTTATGTGATGTTACACCCTCGTGACACCCTGTTACACCCTCAAACAGGGTGCACGGGCCGATGTACAAAGGGATGTGCCACCCGTGACACCCTCAAACATATTTTCACGCGCGCGTGAGGCTCAAATTATTGCTTCATCATGTAATTCGGTGTCATCTGTTGATAATGCAGCACTCATAGTAGTATGACCAGCAGGCAATGTGAAGACTTGTGTCTTAATCTGTTTCCCATCAACAAATCCGACTGCAGTCACCGTAATATCATAAGTCAATGGTCTCACATTTGGCGTGGTTATAGTGATGGCTGCAACAACAGCACCACATCCGTCCTCAGTTTGAATGCTTATAGGACGGGCTTCTTCTGTGTACCAAGTGTGAGTCCTGTCATCGAGTGTGAGTTGCTTGCCACCTTCATAGAGATTTGAAAAGTTTCCATCTGCCCTCAATCCGTAGAAGATATTAAGAACTTCGCATCCTGTGATATTTTCAGAAAACTGAATGTCAACACGATGCACGCCAATAAAACTCTCTTCTTTGTAATTGCTTTCATCGTCTCCTCCACAAGCGATGAACGTCATAATAATCATGGTTGTAAAAACCATCATCATACAGTTAATGTTCCGTTTCATAATAATCATTGTTTAATACATATTATCGTCTGGTCCTTCTTGTCACAGTGCGTGACTTTGGGGATCCTGCGTTTTTGCTGTCTTGCTGATGTCGCAGTATATATTCCACTGTAGAAGCGATTTCCTCTGCCTTATCTTCACTCTGCCCCGTTGCAATTCGGATTAGGGGATTCTTCATGCTATCAATTTTTATGTTTACAACATAGTTGTGAATAGTCTTGTCTGCAGTTCTAGTCGTTTCAGCCCCGCCTATACCAATTCCAAAGAATGAGAATCCCAATCCCGATGTCGTAGAACGCCCAGGAATGAATTTGGGATCATCAACGATTTCACAACTCATGATATCCTTAAAGTCTATAGTTGTCCCCATGACGATCATCTTCTGGGCTTCTTCATAGAAACGTATTTCTTTGTTGACATCTGAAGGCGTCGTTGATCCAAAGATCACCTTAGTTGGCTCTCCATATTTTGCAAGAAGTGAGTCTTTCTGGAAGTCATAATGCAATTGGGCTAATAGTACGGGATCTTTCGTAAAACTTGTATTAAGTTCTTTGCGAAGATCTGAAATGAAATTCCAGAAATATTGATATGTCTTCACATACGCTTGGGCATACGTGTTTTTGTAGGTAGATTTTGGAACAAATGGGAATACTTCAGATATCTTAGCACTGAACGTACGTTCAAGTTGGTTATTACTACCCCCATACTCATCATTTTTGTAGCGTTCAACCAAGAAAGAAACCAAGAGTTTGTCATCTTCAACAAGTTTAATAACTAGGCTTGGAGTAATGTTTACCTTGTTTACATTCAAGAAACTAGCGTTCTTCGCTACATTTATTGAAGCCGATGAACTGATGATCTTGTTTGTGACATCTACCTCCAACGCTTTCTTCCAATCTTTTTTGTTGTTATTTATCCAAGCAGAAATATGATTTAATAAATTTCCTGTGATGAACAGAGGATTTTCTATTGTTAGTATAGCCTGTGTCATAAGGAACTTGCTATCTGGCATTTTCGGGTCAGAATATAGTTCAAACTGATCTTTAATGTTATTTGCATAGATCTTATAATCGTCATTTTGTGCGGAATAGAGTATGCCTTGATATTTTTCTATCTCCGGACAAACCCATTTCATCGGAGATGCTTGTCTTGCATTCTCATAAGTTACATCCATAGGCGCTTGTGCACGTATAGCAGCAGTAAACAGAACGATCCATAGCGTAATCGAAATTTTTCTTCTCATAATTCTTACATTTATATTATAGTTGTTTATCTTCTAACTATTGGATACAAAAAAGCGTGAATTGATTACGCATCCTTATCGCTGGGGCCTGAGAATTCCCAAAAGTACAAGATACGACAATGGCAATCCACGCTGAACGTGGAAGCCAATTCTGTTGTCGTCTGTACTTTTTATTGTGAAGTTTCTCAGGCTTTGCAATAATCAGACAAGCATAACGCTTCTTTATTAACCCATAAGTTAAGACCACCGCCTATACCAGGCAATCTACTTTTTCAAAGGCAAAAGTAGATATTTTCTTCTAAATAGCCAAATAATCTGCCCCTTTTTTTGTATACGCCGAAAATTTGTTCGAATAAACTGAAATGCCTTAATGCAGATGAAGAGGGACAGCATGGGAAGCGGTGGATTTTGGTGATTACAGTCTATAGGCATAAAAAAGGCTCGCCGCTGCGAGCCAAACTTTGTTAACCTTAAATCTAATACTATGAAAAACACGATGCAAAGATAAGGATTCTTTCTGAAACTTGCAAGAAAATCGAGCATTATTTTTGATATTTCCTTCAAAACGAGCCGTTTTTTAGCAGTTTTTCACATTTTGGACCTTCCCGCAACTCTCCAAAAGAAGAAAAATGGCAGAAAGTTTGATTGTTTACAAAATAATTCGTAACTTTGCATCACAGAAAAGAATTCTAAAAACAAACTAAGTCATGAAACAGACAATATTGGTAACAGGCGGTACTGGCTTCATCGGAAGCCATACGACCGTGGAACTACAAGAAGCAGGTTATGAAGTGGTGATCATCGATAACCTTTCGAATTCGAACGCTAACGTGATCGACGGCATTGAGAAGATTACGGGCATCCGTCCAGCCTTTGAGAAGGTGGATTGCTGCGACTTCGAGGCTCTGGAAGGTGTCTTCAAGAAATATCCTAAGATTGAGGGTATCATCCATTTTGCCGCTTCGAAGGCTGTGGGCGAGAGCGTGGAGAAGCCTTTGCTCTACTATCGCAACAACCTGACCAGTCTGATCAACCTGCTGGAACTGATGCCGAAGTACGAAGTGAAGGGCATCATCTTCTCGTCGAGTTGTACCGTCTATGGTCAGCCCTCGCAGGAGAACCTGCCTGTGACGGAGAATGCGCCGATCCAGAAGGCCATGTCGCCTTATGGCAATACCAAGCAGATCAACGAGGAGATCATCCAGGACTATATCCACTCGGGTGCACCCATCAAGAGCATCATCCTGAGATACTTCAACCCGATTGGTGCCCATCCTTCAGCATTCATCGGCGAACTGCCTAATGGCGTACCCATGAACCTGATCCCGTTCGTCACCCAGACGGCCATCGGTATCCGTCAGCAGTTGAAGATCTTTGGCAACGACTATAACACACCTGATAAGACCTGTATCCGCGACTATATCTATGTGGTGGATCTGGCTAAGGCCCACGTGAAGGCGATGGAGCGTGTGCTCGACAAGCCGGAGACGGATGCCGTCGAGGTGTTCAACATCGGAACGGGTAAGGGACTCTCCACACTGGAGGTCGTCGAGGGCTTCGAGAAGGCTACGGGCGTGAAAGTGAACTGGACCTACGCACCGCGTCGCGAAGGCGATATCGAACAGGTGTGGGGAAATGTCGATAAGGCTAATAAGGTGCTCGGCTGGAAGGCAGAGACACCAACGGAAGAAGTGCTGAAGAGTGCCTGGAAATGGCAGAAGAAACTGCGTGAGGACGGTATTCAGTAAAGATAAAGCGGTTCATTGAACCGCATTTTGTGTTTGTGTTGTTATGGGCTTTCGATGCGAATCGCGAGCCCATACTTTTTTACAAACACCTATCGAGTCAGAGGAGATAACAGTCTCTGAACGTGCCAGGGGCATCGAAAGCATCGAGACTGACAGGCTGACGGAAGAGGCCGAACAGACTGCTGCCGCTTCCTGACATCGCCGCATAGACGGCCCCCATGTCATAGAGACGATCCTTAATGGCACCAATCTCAGGATGGATGGCAAACACACTCTTCTCGAAATCGTTTGTCAACTGATCGCGCCAGGTCTCCGCGGGCTGCCTCACGATATCCAGACAGTTCTTCTCTGGATGCTGGGGAACGATCAGCGAGAAGGCCTCCTTCGTGGAAACGGGGATGGCAGGTCGCACCACGGCCAGATACCATCCTTTCAGGTCGAGGGAGACGGGTTGCAGTTCCTCACCAATACCCTCTGCATAGCAGGGCTTGTTCAAGACGAAGAAGGCGCAGTCGGCTCCTAATTTAGCCGCATAGTCGATCATCTGCTGATCCGTCAGTCCGAGTTGGAACTGCTGGTTCAACAGGGTGATCATAAATCCACAGTCGCTGGATCCGCCACCCATGCCCGCCTGCGTGGGAATACCTTTATATAAATGTACGTGTATGCGCGGGAGGGTGGGGAAGTCCTGCTTCATCAGGTTATAGGCCTTCACCACCAGATTCTTCTGTTCGTCGCCGTCGATGCTGATATTCGTCACCTTCAGGTCGCAATCGACATCCGAAGGAAATGACGGATCCATCGGGAAAACCTCCAGGGCATCAGTGATGGGAACTGGATAGAACACGGTCTCCAGGTTATGATACCCGTCAGGACGCTTCTCTACGACATTGAGTCCGAGGTTGATCTTCGCATTGGGGAATGTTATCATTGCTGTGGATTGGATTTATGTCTGTTGCGATGTCTCTTTTTGCTTTCACCTTGTGGCTTACCCTGACTGTTCTTGCCGTTGCCCTTGCTGTGCCAACGACCATGACGACGGGTGTTGGAGCGTTTTTTCTCGCGCTTCTTGTATTCAGGTCCTTCTCCAATGTTTTCTGGTAAAGGCCTCTTTTCCACCTCTTTACCAAGGAAATGCTCAATCTGCTGGAAACGGTAGATATCTGCCTCGCTGATGAAGGTGATAGCCTCACCGTCACGATCGGCACGGGCCGTTCGTCCGATACGGTGCACATAGTCTTCCGCATCGTGGGGCACGTCGTAGTTGATGACAGTCCGAATATCATCGATGTCGATACCACGGGCTACGATGTCCGTCGCCACGAGCACATCCGTCTGTCCAGCCTTAAAACGGTACATCACCTCGTCGCGCTCCTGCTGGGAAAGGTCGGAGTGCATCTGGTCGCAGTTGATATGCATCTGCTTCAGACTGCGCGTGATCTCCTTCACCTTTTCCTTTTTGCCAGAGAAGATGATCACACGCTTTAGGTCGCCCTGCTTAAAGATATGGTTGATGATCTTCAGTTTCTGGGGATCATAGCAGACGTAGGCCGACTGGTGGATCTTCTCGGCGGGTCTGGAGACGGCGATCTTGATCTCCACAGGGTCGTGGAGTAGGGCGACCGCCAACTCGCGGATCTTGGGAGGCATTGTGGCTGAGAACATCACGCGCTGACAGTCCTTAGGCAGTTCGTTGACGATCTTCATGATATCATCGATAAAGCCCATGTCGAGCATGCGGTCGGCCTCGTCGAGCACGAAGAACGAACAGCGCGAAAGGTCGAGGTTGCCCACCTTCAGATGACTGAGCAATCGGCCTGGGGTGGCGATGAGCACGTCGGCTCCGAGGCGCATACCCTTGAGTTCCTGATCGTAGCGACCACCGTCGTTGCCGCCATAGACGGCCACACTGCTCACATCATCGAGATAGTAGCCGAAACCCTGCATGGCCTGGTCGATCTGCTGGGCGAGTTCGCGCGTAGGCGACATCACCACGCAGTTGATGGCATCCTTCGGATAGCCGCCGTCATCGAGCAACGAGAGGATGGGCAACAGATAGGCGGCCGTCTTGCCAGTCCCCGTCTGTGCCACGCCGAGCACGTCGTAGCCGTCGAGGATCTCAGGAATACAACGCTCCTGGATAGGTGTCATCTCGTCGAAGTGCATGTCGTACAGCGCATCGAGGATATTATCATTCAGATATGTTTCTTCAAATTTCATTTTTTCACTTTTTCACTTTTTCACCTTTAATTAGGTGCTTGCCTATAACAGAAATAGGCGATGAATATGTAAATAAGATTAGGAATCCACGCTGCTAGCATCGGCGGTGTGTCCGCATTGATGGCAAAGGTGGCACTCACCGTCTGCAACAGGATATATGCGAAGGAGAGAGCCAGACCGATACCCAGGTAAAGACCCATGCCACCCTTCCGCTTGCGACTGGACAGACTGGCACCGATGATCGTCAGGATGAACGACGCGAAACTGGTGGCGATGCGCTTGTGGTATTCCACCTCATACTGCACCACGTTACCAGAGCCTCTTGTCGTCTGCTTACTGATATACTGCCGTAGTTCAGAGGACGTCAGCGTCTCCTGCTGACCTTTCGAGAACACCAGATCCATCGGCTCCATCTGGATCAGCGTGTCGATCACGTTACCAGACGTGATTTCCTCGCGCAGTCCCTTCAGTTTGCGGATTTTATAGTTGTTCGCCTTCCAGTGGTAACGGGTCTCACTGATAGAGTCGTAGCGGATGGTCGAGGCCGTCATGTGACTGACGAGTTTTTTGTTCTCAAACTTATCCAGCGAGAAACCATAGCCCGTCTTCGTCCTGTTATCGTAACTCTGGAGATAGGCAATGACACCTGGCTCTACCATCAACTGGACGTTACTGGCCGAGAGGGTCTTCGTGTTGTTCTTGTATTTGGCCTCGAAATCCTGACGCACCACCGTACCATGGGGAATCACGTTCGATCCCAGATAATAGTTCAGGACAGCGATCAGGGCGGCAGACAACAGATAGGGCTTCATCAGTCGTTTGAAACTCATACCAGCCGCTAGCATGGCGATGATCTCACTGTTGCCTGCCAGTTTGGAGGTGAAGAAGATCACGGCAATGAAGACGAACAACGGTGAGAACAGATTGGAGAAGTAGGGTACGAAGTTCGCATAGTAGTCGAACACGATCGCCTTCAGAGGTGCATGATAGGTGGAGAATTTCGACAGGTTCTCGTTGATGTCGAACACGATGGAGATGGAGATGATCAGCGCAATAGAGTAGATATAGGTGCCGATGAACTTCACCATGATATAGCGGTCGAGCCGTGAGAGGATTTTGTAGAAGTTCTTCATCTCCGTCGTCCTAATGGTTCTATCACACTGCGCTTCCACTCGACGAAGTCACCTGCCAGGATATGCTGGCGGGCATCGGTGACGAGCCGTAGGTAGAAGGCCAGGTTATGGATACTCGCTATCTGCATGGCCAAGAGTTCCTGGGCCTTGAACAGGTGGTGCAGATAGGCTTTCGTGTGGATCTGATCGATATAACAGCCATCGGGATCGATGGGGGAGAAGTCGTCCTCCCACTTCTTGTTCCGCATGTTCATCGTACCCTCGTAGGTGAAGAGCATCGCGTTGCGGCCGTTGCGGGTGGGCATCACGCAGTCGAACATATCCACGCCGCGTTCGATGGCCTCGAGGATGTTCTGTGGTGTTCCCACACCCATCAGGTAACGGGGCTTGTCCTTGGGCAGTATGTCGTTCACCACCTCGATCATCTCGTACATCACCTCCGTAGGCTCTCCGACGGCTAGTCCGCCAATGGCGTTGCCATCGGCCCCGAGGTCGGCCACGCGCATGGCGGCCTCCTGGCGCAGGTCCTTATAGGTACAACCCTGCACGATGGGGAACAGGCTTTGCCGATAGCCGTAGAGCGGCTCCGTCTCGTTGAAACGCTTCATGCAACGGTCGAGCCAGCGCAGTGTCAGTCCCAGCGACTGTTTGGCATACTGGTAGTCGCTCTGTCCTGGGGGGCACTCGTCGAAGGCCATCATGATATCGGCCCCGATGACGCGCTCCGTGTCCATCACGTTCTCAGGGGTGAAGAAGTGCTTCGATCCGTCGATATGCGAACGGAACTCGCAGCCTTCTTCCTTCAACTTACGGATACCTGTCAGCGAGAAGACCTGAAAGCCACCGGAGTCTGTCAGTATCGGACGGTCCCATGTGTTAAACTGGTGCAGACCGCCAGCCTTCCTCAGGATGTCGAGACCTGGGCGCAGGTAGAGATGATAGGTGTTGCCAAGGATGATCTGTGCCTTCACCTGTTCGCGGAGTTCGGAGAAGTGTACGCCCTTCACGCTGCCAGCCGTACCAACAGGCATGAAGATGGGGGTCAGGATCTGTCCGTGATCGGTGGTGATCACTCCAGCCCGCGCATCACTCGCAGAATCGCTCGTCTCTATCTTGAATTGCATGATCTCTTTTATTTTTTCTAGGATAGCCTAGGATTCTCTAGGACCTGGGATCACCTAATCTTTCTTCTCCTCTTTAATCGAAAAGTCGAGCGGATGCTTCACGATTTCATCGGTGAGGGCGAAATCCCACACGTCCTGCACATTCTCCACATAATGGAAAGTGACGCCCTTCAGATACATATCGGGAATCTCCAGGATATCCTTCTCGTTCTCCTTGCACATCACGATGTCTGTGATACCAGCGCGCTTGGCTGCCAGGATCTTCTCCTTGATACCGCCCACGGGCAGCACCTTTCCACGCAGGGTGATCTCACCCGTCATAGCCGTGTTCTTGCGTACCTTGCGCTGGGTGAGGGCAGAGGCGATCGAGGTGGCGATGGTGATACCGGCCGACGGACCGTCCTTGGGCGTGGCACCCTCGGGTACGTGGATATGGATATTCCAGTTGTCGAAAATACGGTAGTCGATGTTCAGCGTCTCGGCATGGGCCTTCACGTATTCGAGCGCGAGAATGGCCGATTCCTTCATCACGTCACCAAGGTTACCTGTCAGCGTGAGTTTCGATCCCTTGCCCTTTGAGAGCGAGGTCTCAATGAAGAGGATCTCTCCGCCCACGCTCGTCCAAGCCAGCCCCGTCACCACACCAGCATAGTCGTTGCCCTGGTAGATGTCACGGTAGAATGGCGGCTTTCCGAGCAGGTCTTCAATCTCCGCCGGCGTGATCTTCTTATAATTGGCATCCTTCTCCAATTGGCGCTTGTAGGCAATCTTGCGGAGAGCCTTGTCGATCTGCTTCTCCAACTGGCGCACACCACTCTCTCGGGTATAGCGCTCGATGATCATCTCGATGGCTGCCTTGTTGAAGGTGGGCTTCAGTTCACGGGTGTACAAACCCGTATTCTCCAGTTCACGGGGGATCAAGTGACGCTTTGCGATTTCTATCTTTTCCTCTGTGATATAGCCACTTACCTCGATAATTTCCATGCGGTCGAGCAATGGACGGGGGATGGTCGAAAGGTTGTTGGCCGTTGCGATGAACAGCACTTTCGACAGGTCGTAATCCACGTCAAGGTAGTTGTCGTGGAAGGCATTGTTCTGCTCAGGGTCGAGCACTTCGAGCAGGGCAGATGCCGGGTCGCCGTTGTGCGTCATCTGCGTCACCTTGTCGATCTCGTCGAGGATAAACACGGGATTCGATGAGCCAGCCTTCTGGATGCTCTTCACGATACGGCCTGGCATGGCTCCGATATAAGTACGACGGTGACCGCGGATCTCCGCCTCGTCGTGCAGACCGCCCAACGACATGCGCACATATTTACGCTTCATGGCTTCGGCGATCGACTTGCCCAGAGAGGTCTTACCGACTCCCGGAGGACCGTACAGACAGATGATCGGACTCTTCAGGTCGCCCCTCAGGGCCAGCACGGCCATATATTCCAGGATGCGCTCCTTCACCTTCTCCATACCGTAGTGGTCGTGGTCGAGGATCTTCTGCGCCCGCTTCAGGTCGAGGTCGTCCTGTGTGTATTCGCCCCAAGGCAGACTGACCAGTGTCTGCAGATAGGTGAGTTGCACGTTGAACTCCGGACTCTGCGGGTTCAGGTTGTCGAGTTTGTCAGCCTCCTTGCGGAAGGTCTTATCGACCTCGGCTGACCAGTTCTTGCCCTCAGCCTTCTTCAGCAGTTCGTATTTCTCGGGCGATGACTCGCCGTTGCCCATCTCGGCCTGCATGTTTTTGATCTGCTGCTGCAGGAAGTAGTTGCGCTGCTGTTCGTCGATGTCCTCACGCGTCTTGTTGCGGATATCGGCCTTCAGGTTCTGCAGGTTGATCTCGCGGTTGATGAGTTTCATCACATTGAACAGGCGTTCCTTCACCGACTCCATCTCCAGCAGACGGATCTTCTCCTTCGTGTTGAACGGCAGGTTCGAGCACACGAAGTTCAGCGCCATGATATTGTTCGAGATATTCTTGATGGCGAAGGTGGCCTCGTCGGGGATCTCCTCGCTCACGTTGATATACTCGTTCACCATGTTGCGCAGGTCTTCCATCGCCGTCTTGAACTCGCGGTCGCGTCTCTCGGGCTCGACATCCTGTAGGGGGGCCACGAGCGCCTCCAGATGGGGCAGGCTCTGTGTTACCTCAATCAGGCGCATCCTACTGTAGCACTGCACGATGGCCGTGATGTTCCCGTTAGGGAGCGTCAGCAGTTTCATCACCTTCGCATAGACACCCGTCTCGTACAGGTCGTCCTGCATGGGTACATCGACCTCTGGGTCACGCTGGCAGACGATACCGATGAGATCGCCTTTCTTCTCGGCCTTCTGGATCACCATCTTACTCGAGTCGCGCCCGATGAGGATAGGGGATACCACACCAGGGAACAGCACGAGGTTGCGCACTGGGAGGATGGAAACATGGGGCGGGGTATTGACGTTGAGGATATCCTGAAAGTCGCCTTCAACGTCGGCGATCATCTGAAATGCTGAATTCTTATTCGAATTACTCATTTTTTTTTCTTCTCTTTTCTTTCTCTCTATATTTAAAATTGGGTGCAAAGTTACTAATAATAATTAAGAATGAAGAACGAACAGCGTAAGAATTAACAAAATATTAGTATCTTTGCGCCCGAAAATGACAAATGACTGCTTTCAGTTCCGCAAATTCACCATCCGTCAGCACCGTTGTGCGATGAAGGTGGGCACCGACGGTACCCTGTTGGGCGCGTGGGCCGAGGCACTGTCTGGTCCCTGTCGCATCCTCGACATAGGCACGGGCACGGGGCTGATCGCACTCATGATGGCGCAACGCTTCCCTGAGGCCCATGTCGTGGGTATCGACATCGATGGCGATGCCGTCAGTCAGGCTCGCGAGAACGTGATGGAATCGCCCTTTTCCGAGAGGGTCACCATTCAGCATGCGGATGCCGCCGTGCTTCAGGATACTGATGGATTCGACGTAATCGTCAGTAATCCACCGTATTTTATGGATTCCCTGACCTGTCCTGACTCACAGCGTACCATGGCCCGTCACGGGGTCAGTCTGTCGTTCGAGGCACTCTGCGCTTCAGCCTTCCGACTGCTCAAGAGCGATGGCATTTTCTCAGTGGTCGTTCCCTCTGATGGCCGCTCCCGTCTGGAGGCCTCTGCCCGTCTCGAAGGCTTTTTCCTGAGTCGTGTCTGTCTCGTCAGAACAACCCCTCAGAAGGCTCCTAAGCGACAGTTGATCGAATTTCGTAAACAGCCTGTCAATGAATTATATATCATGGAGGGCGTTATCGAGATTTCTACGAATGTCAGAAGTCCTTGGTACCAGCAACTTACACAAGCATTCTATATCAAATGAAGGTCACATTAGTACAGTTAGACATCGAGTGGGGGAGTCCCGCTGAGAATATCAAGCGTGTAGAACGACTGATGGCCCAGGAACCAGACAGCGACCTCTATGTGTTGCCTGAGATGTGGAGTACAGGCTTCGCCACCGAACCCTCTGGCATCGCTGAGGACGAGGCCACGAGTATCTCGTTGGAATGGATGAAAACCACAGCCCACGAGCGGCAATGCGCCATCAGTGGCAGTCTGGCCATCCAAGTCGATGGAACCTTCCGAAACCGTCATTATTTTGTGAATGGGAAAACAGGGACGGTTTCACATTATGATAAACATCATCTATTCCGTTATGGTGGTGAGGATCGTTATTATGAGCCGGGAGAGGAACATACGATTGTCGAGTATATGGGATTCCGTTTTCTGTTGCTTACGTGCTACGACCTACGATTCCCTGTCTGGAGCCGCTATGCCGGCGCCCTGCAGTATCACGCCATCATTACCGTAGCCAACTGGCCCGAGAGTCGTCAGAATGCCTGGCAGATTCTTACACGGGCCCGTGCCATGGAGAATCAGGCTTTTTTGATTGGCTGTAATCGTGTTGGCGACGATCATTATTCGCATTATCGCGGACAGAGTGCCATCATCAGTCCGATTGGCAAGACCCTCGCCAGTTGTCATCCCAACAGCGAGGAAACCGCTTCATTTCTTCTGAATTTGGAAACGCTTGACCATCAGCGCACGAAATTCCGAGTTTTGGAGGACCGCGACATCCGATAAACTATTCTGCCATTATTTATCATAATGCCGATTCTCGAAAAATAAGCGCCATTTATTTTAGATGAAGAGCCACTTTTTACACAAAAAGAACCGTCCCTTGTGTGTAAAGTGATTCAGAAATTCAAAAATTCAAAATTCAAAAAGGGTAAATGTAACTACTCAGCACCCCACGGCATGAGTAGTTGTCTTACTGTTGCACGACAGCAAGTATTGCGTTGAATTTCGAATTTCCATTCTTCATGGCCGTTTCTGCTATGGAATGTAGCTTGGCAAAATCGTCAGCTCCTCCGTTGGTGCGGAAGCATCCGCTGACTTTCTGTTTTATCTTTATCTTCCT
>FLNY01003871.1_pt1 | contig 94064 bp, 90 predicted proteins | sample 1140381 | NCBI WGS metagenome assembly FLNY01 (sample SAMEA3878172, study PRJEB12797) | bioreactor metagenome | biome: Moose rumen | place: Sweden | collected 2011-10
AAGACATTCCTCTTTTGAAATCTGATTATTAATAGCTAGCGCTTCTATCTCAGAATCAAAATCGGACTTAAGCTCCGTCTCTGTGATCCCGCATATACCTGAATACTTGTAATCTAGTGAGATATCATTTAGCTGGTTCAAGTCACTAAAAATACTTACTTTGCTAAACTTTGTTACCCCTGTAAGAAAAACGAATTTGAGATATCTATCATAGCTTTTAAGGGTACTAAAAAACCCCTTAAACACAGCCTTATTGTGCTCTACCATAGCCTGATCGGCGCCCTCGAGAAGAGGCTTGTCATACTCATCTACAAGGACGACCGCGTTTTTCCCTGTAATCTCTACAGCCCTTTCAATGCAATATCTAAAACGTTCCTCCAACGATCTGTCCGATCTTTCATCTCCATATGTTGCTTCCCAAGATCTTAGATGCTCATCAAGCACTGTTTCGAGTGCACTGTCTTCCTTGAAGTTCTTTTTATTAAAATCAATATAAAATACAGGATACTCCTGCCAGGCATCCTCGTTTTCTGCTTCCAATTCTATTATTTTAAGCCCCTCAAAGAGTTCCTTCTTTCCTTCAAAATAAGCTTTGAGTGTGGAAAGTAGAAGACTTTTTCCAAAACGTCTTGGACGGCTCAGAAAATATGGCTTGCCCCCATGAACAAGCTCATATATATGCTCTGTCTTATCTACATATAGATATCCATCTTTTCTGATGCTTTCAAAATCCTGTATTCCTATAGGAAGTTTTCTTTCTTGACCTATCATCTGCACCTATACTCCTTTATCCTCACTACAAGGCTATTTTTACTTTCAATTAGCTTTAATCATAGCATGACAATGTATAAATAACAAACAAAAGCCCTGCCGCTTTTAGGCCGAGCTTCGCCACCTACATGTCACCATGTAGCCTATTTTAGATTATTACAGGCTATATGTCAGGCCTGCAAATCCTACAATTTGTCCACACTACTGCAATATCGGTACTCACCGCCTGATCACAGGTCATGCTTTTTTCTATTACTTCCTGTTGGTTACTTAAGGAAACAGTCCACAAGAACCTACAAAGTAATTTCCTAGTAAATTAAAAAAGAGCCTCGCACTTTTAGGTGCGAAGCCCTTAAAAATCCACTATTCCTTTACTCCCCACCAAACATTAAGTTGTAATTATCTAGCCCAAAGATTTCCGATAATCCCCTCTTCAGAAATCTTATGTAATTATTATAATTAATATTCGACTCGTATTCAATAAATTTTGTCTTCGACACAAAATTATCACAAAATTCCATGTATCACCTCACCCAATCTTTACCACATCATCTGCGTACATCTCGATTTTGCGTCTGCTGCCAAATATATCTATGGTGGAGTGTATTATTCTGTGGGATGGATCGATTCTATCAACGGTAAACACGGTATCGCCGTATATCTCAGGGTACTTGACCCTGTCCCCTTCGTATATACCTATATCATATGCCGGTAGCTTGGCGCTGCCGGACGCTGTTCCTATATTCCTCTTTGCCTTCTCTTCCTCCAGCCATGGCATGCGAGGATCATGGTCAGACCATAGGCCGAAGCTTATTTTCCTGCGCTTGCCAAATGCATCCGTCTCCACGATAGCGTACCTATGACGATACTCCATCTTCGTGATGAATCGCTGGTATCTCTCGAGAGGGCCGACAACTTTCTCGATGCGATTCGTCTTCGACAGGCTAACATAGCTGACATGCATGATTCCATCATCCATTATACTGTCAAGGAAATCGGCATCATCGTCTGTTATAGGCATAAATACCTTTTCTGACTCCGGATCATCTCTCACCCCAAGCACTGTAGCAAAATCCGGTATAGCCCTCAATGCCTCATGAACCTCCATCGGCGTATCCGTATCTATGAACAGATATCCCGGAAACAGCTTTAGTATCTTTATCAGACATTTGCCCTGTCTGCGTCTAACCGCCTCATATAAAGGCACAAAACACTGTCTGTAATATCTATGATCAAGTGTCGCCTCAAGCAGTTGTTTTAGCTTAAGCTCATCTCCACTTTTCGTCTGAATAACGTACCACATAACTACCTCCCCCATAAAATTTAATTTTACTTTCCGTCTTTACATCCCATTCAATTATCGTATCAGGTATTCACCTAAATCATTATAAACGCACTCTTCGATACTAACCGCAATCCTCTTAGCCTTTGGTAAATTAATTCCAATTTTCTCAGCCACCATCATCAAATCATCCATAGAAGGATCTGCCCCATTACCATTGACCGTTGTTGCATGCTCGCCTCCTATAGAATTGCTATAAGTCATATCATACGCAGGAGATAAAACCCAGCGTCTGTCCTTCTCTACATATAAATAACAAAAATTCTTAGAATGGTCATCTCTATTATGCGAAAATACGTTAAAACACATCCGTCTAAATAATTGCTCGCATTCATCAAAAGAGTGTGTCAATTGTAATGTCAATTGCATCAAAATATTATAATCAAGATTCGGCATTCTGTGTGATGTCTCTAAAAGAGCTGATGCAGATAACATATGTATCTTGTCATCCTCCGCGGGGCCTACTCTGTCAAATCTTTTCATTCCAAAAAAACCCTCAGTTTTACTTGAATCAAAAAGCCTGTATTCAGGAACATTTATGCCACAATTCTGTGCGCACTGAGCATAGCGATATTCCTGTAGCCCAATATCATCACTATCAGTTGTAGATGGAAATTTAATTATCCAATCCTCACCATTCACCTTTGTAAGGATTTTGGGTCTGGCACCTCCGGATGAGCCTCCATTTGCAAATAAATAATCCAGGCATTCTGTTGATTCAGAAATCAGAATTTGCCGACATAGTCTAGCGACTTCGTCTAAAGGCATATCATCATAATTATTCTCTATAGAAATAATTGGCCTGTACGTCAATGCCCCCATTCCCGAATCACCTACTATGGCAAGTCTATCCAGACATCCGAGCAGCTCGGGATTCATTCCATTTTTCCTCATTAATCTATCAACAAGCAATCTTCCCCAACCATCAGGCAAGCTGTCATCAAAAGCGCCAAATAGCCCCTCGAACGGGTCAATTTTGGGCATAAAAACTTTCTTTTCGAGGGGTAGTGTAAAAGGGCTTAAAGAAAAACCATCGAGTAACCACTGCTTGCTATACTCAAACGCCCCATACATTCCCTTGTATAACGCCAGGGTCCCGACCAAGCGGTTGTGATAAAATACTTCCAGCTTGTTAACTCTGTTCATTCAAAACCTCCTCTATAGAAGAAAACGGAACATCAGAAAACAACGCCAAAAGCTCATCTTCAGAATCAAGTGCGATAGCAATTTTAGTCAAAAATTGCAATGATATTTCTCCCGTCTGCTCAAATCTTTTAATTGAGCCCAAACTAACACCGGATCTGATAGAAAGCTCTTTTTGGGAAATATTCTTTCTTTTTCTAAGTCTTTTCACATTAGATGCTATCGCATTATTAATTTCTTTCCAGGATTTCTGATATAAATTAATCATGCTAATATTTTAATCTTTTTTTATTTATTTTTCAATTAGGATTAATATATTAGATAGAGGTAGTCCAAAAACTTTTTTGTTCTTACGTATTTTAATTAAAGCCAAAAGTCCAGAAACATTAGATGATATTGATTTTTCAGTTTTTTTAAATTCCAACACATTGGTGCCTAAAGCCTTTATATTTAATTGTCAAAAAACATCAATAGCTAATTCTGTCCTTGCAAAAATCAGGGGGCTGCCCAGGGGCAGCCCCAATTCAATTAATTCTAGTCCTCTTCTACATCCTTTATCTTATTAGCTCGTCGTTCTACTTCCTTGGCCTGCACATCAGACGGAACCTGCTCGTAGCGAGCCAGCTCATATGAGAATGTACCATAGCCTCCTGTCATGGAGCGAAGCTGCGTGTCATATCCATAGAGCTCTGCCATTGGGACCTCTGCAAGCACCTCGGTTTTGCCTCCTGTATCGGTAGGATTCATTCCAAGTACTCGTCCGCGTCGCTTGTTCAAATCACCCATTACATCACCTGTATAGCTATCAGGCACAACCACCTTTAGAGTCTCGATTGGTTCTAGCAATATAGGATTTGCCTTCATGATGCCATCCTTGAATGCACCTCTGGCTGCCACCTTGAAAGCCATCTCGGAAGAATCTACCGGATGATAGCTGCCGTCATACAGATTAGCATGCACTCCCACTACCGGATATGCTGCAAGTGGTCCTGCCAACACTGCCTCCTGCAATCCCTTTTCTACGGCAGGGAAATAATTCTTTGGAACAGCACCTCCTACAACAGATTCGGTGAAATTATAAGCCTCCTCCATATTGCCGGATGGTTCAAATGTCATCTTGACATGTCCGTACTGTCCGTGACCACCGGTCTGCTTCTTGTATTTGTATTCTACATCCGACTTACCTCGGATAGTCTCTTTAAAAGCTACCTTCGGCTGACTCAATTCGATATCTACCTTATATTTCTCATTGAGCTTTTGCACAAGCATATCGATATGTCTGTCACCGATTCCATATACAAGTGACTGACTGTTTTCACCATCATTGACAGTCTTAATAGTTAAATCCTCGGCGCATAGTTTGGCAAGAGCCTGCGCAATTTTGTCCTCATCCCCCTTATTCTTTGCCTTGTATCTCTTGTATGTATAAGGGATAGAAAGAGGTGTCCTAATATACAAAATGGGATTTGCCTTGGTAGAGAGCGAATCTGTAGTTGCCACCTTTTGCAGCTTTGATAGCGCTCCTATATCGCCCGCATGAAGCTCCGGCACTTCCTCCGCCTTGCTGCCTGTCAGGACATATAATTTACCAATTTTTTCTTCTGATTCCTTATGCTTATTATAAAGCAAATCATCGGTTTTTAGCACGCCGGAATTCACCTTTATAAGAGAATATTTTCCAACGAATGGATCCACAATGGTCTTGAAAACATATGCACTCTTTGGTTTTGCAAAATCATAATCCGCCTCATATACCTCATTGGTATTTGCATTAATTCCGGATACCTTTCTATCCTCCGGGCTGGGCAGATATTTTACGATATCCACAAGCATTGTGTACTGGCCTCTATTAGTCAGATTAGACCCCATCATAACAGGCACGATATCTCCGGTGCCCACATTTGCTCTGAGTGCCTGGCGAATTTCATCCTCAGAGAATTCCTCTCCACCGAAATATCTATCCATGAATTCTTCAGAAGTTTCTGCTACAGACTCCATCAACGCCTCTCGATATTTCTCTAGGTATTCCTGATTATAATCAGGCACCTCGCAATGCTCGACTGTGCCATCCGCCTTCCAGCGTTTGCCCTGTTGTTGAATTACATTTACATAACCCACGAACTCGCCGTTTTCTCTGATAGGCAGGTGGAAAGGCGCAATCTTTTTGCCATAGAGACTCTGCAATTCCTCCACAATCTCTCTATAGCTGGCGTCATCTATATCCATATCGGTTACAAATACCATCCTTGGGATGTTGAACTTGTCACACATTTCCCATGCTTTCTTTGTGCCGACCTCAATTCCACTTTTTCCTGAAATAACAATAATAGCTGCATCGGCAGCACTGACAGCCTCCTCAGCCTCTCCAACAAAATCGAAATATCCCGGTGTGTCCAGGAAATTAATCTTGGTATCGCCCCAGATAATCGGGACAAGTGAAGTGTAAATAGAAAACTTGTTTTTTACCTCTAGTTTGTCATAGTCGCTGATGGTGTTACCAGCCTCGATGGTTCCGGGCTTTGAGATTTGACCTGCCAGGAATGCCATTGATTCTATGAGACTGGTTTTGCCCGCCCCGCTATGGCCAAGTAACACAACGTTTCTGATTTTGTCCGTAGTAAATACCTTCATGTGCTGTACCTCCCATAAGAATTTTGACGCCTTGACCCCGCTGCGCCTTGTTGTCTTAAAACTTAATTTTATTGTAATCAATATTCGGACTATTTACAATCGCTAAATGTGATATGATTAAATAAAAATAATCACTTTAAAGTGCGAAAGTACAAGGGGAAATTTTACACGGATATATCTCGTCCTTTAGAGTGTTTTGAGGAGTAATGTATGAAAACAAAAACTATCGGATTTATCGGTCTTGGACTAATCGGTGGCAGCATTGCCAAGGCTATTTTACAGGTATATCCCAATACAAGAATTCTCGCCACCGCTTCTCGCGCCTCCACTATAGAGGCCGCCTACGAGGAGCATCTGATAGACAATAACGGGTTTTTAAAAATCCATCAATTCGGACAGTGTGACATCATCTTTCTCTGCTCACCTGTTCATATCAATTGTGATTACCTGCGCCAGCTAAAGGACGTAGTAAAGCCGGACTGCATCATCACTGATGTAGGCTCGGTAAAGGGAGACATCACTGCTGTCGCTCGAGAGCTTGGGATGACAGACCAATTTATCGGCGGACATCCCATGACAGGGTCAGAGCTCACAGGGCTCGAGAATTCATCGGCACTTCTTTTAGAGAATGCCTATTATATTCTCACTGCCGACCCCGAGATGAATCAGAGCACCTACGATCAGTTCTGCTCATACATCGATAGTCTTGGCGCTATACCGATCAAGCTGAGTGCGGAGGAGCACGATATTGCAACCGCAGCCGTTTCTCATCTGCCACATGTCATCGCTGCCACACTGGTCAATCTGGTGCAGGACAATGACAATGACAGGACCATATGCAAGACCATCGCCGCCGGAGGATTCAAGGATATTACACGTATCGCATCAAGCTCCCCTACGATGTGGCAACATATCTTTCTAAGCAACAGAGCTGCAATCCTACGTTTAATTGACGCCTACACAGGTGAGCTCGCCCGCTTCAGGGATGCAATCGATAGCTCCGATGCAGATGAAATTCTACGACTTTGGACCAAAGCCAAGGACTACAGGGATTCTCTTACCATCCCGGAGAATGTCCACAATATATATTACGAGCTATATTGCGATATCGATGACAGGCCGGGTACACTCGCAGGGGTGCTCCAGCTACTTGCCGATGCAGATATCAGTGTCAAAAACATCGACATCATTCACAATAGGGAGTTCGAGCCCGGAGTATTGCGCATAGAATTCTATACCAACGAGGCCATAACTTCAGCCAAATCAATTCTCACTCACAACAACTACTATGTGAGAATGAAATAGAATCCTGTTTTCATCAGAAAAACAGGAATCGCAAATAATCAATAGGAATAACGATAATGGAAATTACAAAAGCAAAGAGATTACGCGGAGAGATAACCGTACCGGGAGACAAATCAATCAGCCACAGAGGCGTCATGTTTGGCGCTATCGCCGATGGCACTACCGAGCTAACAGGGTTTTTAGACGGAGCTGATTGTCGCTCTACAATCGGGTGCTTTCGCGCAATGGGAATAGACATAAAACAGGAAAACGACCACGTAATAATTCATGGAAAGGGGCTCCACGGACTGAGCGCACCGGATGGGATTCTTGACGTAGGAAATAGTGGCACCACCACAAGACTAATATCAGGAATACTGTCCGGACAGACATTTATTAGCAGGCTCAACGGCGATGATTCCATCCAAAAGCGACCTATGGGCAGGATTATTACACCTCTATCACAGATGGGTGCACACATCACGTCGATAAGGGACAATGGCTGCGCACCACTCGAGATAGGCGGCGCACCTCTACACAGCACGCATTACGATTCTCCGGTTGCGAGCGCTCAGGTTAAGTCCTGCGTGCTTCTTGCCGGATTATACGCCGACGGAATCACATCAGTTACAGAGCCTGTATTATCTCGCAATCACACAGAGCTAATGCTATCCGGCTTTGGCGCAGACATTCAGACAGATGGACTCACAGCATCAATCAAAGGCAATCCTACGCTTTCGGGGCAGAAAATCCAGGTCCCGGGAGATATTTCATCGGCTGCATATTTTATTGCAGCAGGATTGATATGCGATGATGCTGATATTCTCATCAAAAACGTCAATACAAACCCGACACGTGCCGGCATTATCGAGGTTGCCCACGCCATGGGTGGCAATATTGAGCTTTTAAATGAAAGATACGCATCAGGAGAGCCTGTAGCAGATATCCATGTCACCACCAGCTCATTGCACGGCTGCGAGATTAGTGGAGATATCATTCCTACTCTAATCGATGAACTCCCAATTATTGCTGTCATGGCAGCATGCGCCGATGGCACCACAATTATAAGGGATGCCGCCGAGCTAAGGGTTAAGGAAAGCGACCGCATCGCAACCGTTACAGAAAATCTATCTGCTATGGGATGCGATATTACACCAACAGATGATGGCATGATAATAAAAGGTGGCACCCCACTAAGAGGTACCACCATAAAAACACATCTCGATCACCGCATCGCGATGAGCTTTGCAATTGCAGGACTTGTGGCAGACTATACCACCACATTTGATGACGATAGTTGCTGCGTCATCTCCTACCCTAACTTTTTTGAAACTTTAGGCTCAATTATTAATAAATAAGCATTATAAGAATATCTATTGCGTCCACAATTTTCTCAAATATTTCTGCTATAGTGTATTTGTAGTAATTTACACATATCACCAAAAGGAGATTGATATGCCAGCAATTGGAAATATATTATCGGCATATTCATACTACAATACTAATCCTGTATCTACCAGTGAAGCTGATACACCGGTAAACAGCCAGGTGGCTGATGCCATAAAGGCTGCCGGTGGTACTGACGCAGAAGCTGCCAGGTACCCTAGTCTCCGTGCGGCCATCCGGGCGGGAGCTGTAGAATGCTCTACATGTGCCAGCCGCACATATCAGGATGGTTCTGACGAAAATGTATCATTCAAATCTGCTCAGCACATCTCTCCGGAGGCAGCTGCTAGCCGTGTACGCGGCCATGAATCTGAGCATGTTTCAAACGCCTATGACAAGGCAAAAGAAAACGACGGAAAGGTCATAAACGCATCCGTCGCTATTCATACAGCCGTATGTCCGGAATGTGGACGCACCTATGTATCAGGCGGAACCACCACTACCCAAATCAAATACTCCAACGAAGATAATCCATATCAGGCAAATCGCAAATCTGCTGACGCAGGATTGCTTGCCGGAATGAATTTCGACGCCGGAGCGTAAATACATTACGAGCGATATCATCAGCTCGCCCGCATAAATCTTTATTTCTTATTTCTTGCCGCAGCAGAACTTGTATTTCTTGCCTGAACCACAAGGACATGGATCATTACGTCCCACCTTTTTCTCAGAGCGGACAACTGTGTGCATTGTCTTAGCCTCATGAGTAAGAGCTTTTCTCTTGTCCTCATCGAAAATATTCTCCCACTGTGGAAGTCCATAAAGCCAATCAGCCTTTGCATCAATCATGTTCTTGAAAAGCTTTTCTTTGTCGAACTTGAGAGATACAACAGTATCCTCTTCCATTGTCTCGATTGGATTAGGTGTAACAAGAGACTCATTGATACCATCCAAAAAGCCTACCATAGGCATAACGTCTATCTCGTATTTATCTGCAAGCTCCTTGACTGTGCCCTTTACCTCTGTGTCAGGATCATCAAGTAGCTTCTCATAAATCCCCTTCTCTAAAAGGAAATAATTCTGCCAAAATCTCTGTAAATCAGCCTGTGTCTGATTCTGGTTATAGGCAATCTTCTGCCAATTCTCTAGTAAACTCATTCTAATAAATTCCTCTCCAATAATATTGATACCTGATTATAATCAAGTATTCTAACGTGGCGCGCCACAAGTTATATTCTAACACAAATTCCCACTAAATACATCAAATAAAAGCATGTATCCAGTGGGAATAATGGTTCTAATCGTAGATTACACGAACGCATTTGAGCGGTGTACGATACAGATAATTTGATATCTTGATTCCATCACGCTTATTAGAAGCATGAACAATCTGACCTCCACCGATATAAATAGCGACGTGATTGATTGTACTGCCCTTGCCGTAAAAAATCAAATCACCGGGCTTGAGCTCCGAAACAGAAATAGTTGTGCCCTCATTGGCCTGCGCGCGTGACGAATGAGACAATGACACGCCATATTTGGCCATAATCTGCATTGTAAATCCGGAACAATCGCAACCATTAGTAAGGGATGTGCCACCCCAAACATAAGGATTGCCGACAAACTGGAGAGCATAATCACAAAGAGCAGAACGAACATCCGAAACGCCCTCTCCGTATCTCGCCTCAGTAAGAGTCATCGCTGTCTTAAGAGAAAGATCTACATCGACATACTCGGAATATACATATCCCTCGTCGCCATCGATATCTACCTTGATCCACTCGTCGTCCTGTGTATCATCGAGAATAGCTACCTCCTCACCATCGGCAAGCTGATAGATAATCTCGCTATCTGTATTAGGCTCGGTACGAACACGAAGTCCTCCTGTATTAGATGTAGCAACATATTCTGCAAGCTCGGCAGCCTTGGCCCATGCCTCATCCCCCGAAAGGAGATACTCGCTGAGAACATAGCCCTCTACATCGCCTGACTTGATGTATGTCCAATCACCCTCAGTACTGATAATCTCGCAGGCTGCATTGGCAGGGAACTTGCCGATGAGCTTACCATCCTCAGAGGCGCTCTCACGAATATTGAGATTGCCCTCGGATACATTACAGATACCTATATTCTCATAGCCTGTAAGTGCACCAAGTGATGCTGCTGTAGTGATAGCATCAGAATCTGCAACTGTAGCATCATCCAGTGAAGCCAAATCAACCGCGCCAACCTCTATAGAACCCACCGAAGTGGTAAATGTACTATCGTCATATGTAACTGTAGAACCGTTATTCTGTGAATCTATGGCAAAATCAAATAATAATGCCATTCCACATACAACTGCAAATGCAGAAACTACTCGTTTCTTCATAAAACCTCCAATTATAAAATGCTCAAAACCTTTTATACAATACCAAACTCCGGCCCTTATGTCAATGTTTTGTAACAAAATCGCAATATTTTGCTATACCATTTTGTAATATTGCCCTCGCATGACTAAAATCGCCACAGGCAAATCGCATAATTCCGCCTGCTACCCTACCTATTAAAATAATTCTTTGCAACTCCTTTGTCATGATTCATCTGTGCCTGAAGCGCCTCAATAGAATCAAATTTCATTTCAGGTCTAAGGAATTCCTTGAATGTGACCTTGACATATTCTCCATATAAATCACCGTTATAATCGAGAATGTGCGTCTCAATTCCGACGACATTGGCATCCGAAACAGAAGGCTTGGTGCCCACGTTTGTTACGCCATGATAAATCCTGCCGTCAAAATCAATCTCGGTCACATATACTCCAAATTTGGGCACAAGCTTTAACTTCTCTGGCATAATATTAATCGTAGGGATACCTATAGTATGTCCTAAATGCGCTCCATGAACCACCTGGCCCCATACAAAATAATCATACCCCAACATATCATTTACATGAGAAATATTGCCTGCGCTCAATTCTTCTCTAATAAATGTGCTACTGATATCACGGCCATTATTCTGAATTTTCTCGATTATATTAAGCTCAAAGCCTAATTTTACAGAAAGCGTACGGAGCATATTTGCGTCGCCAGCACCCTTATAACCGAATGTAAAATCTGTACCCGCAACCATATATTTCATATTGAGATTGCTCACAAGAAAGCTTATAAAATCCTCTGCACCGGTCTGCATCATTCGCTCATCAAACGGACACTCTATCAGGTAGTCAAGGCCATTTTTGTCGAGCATATACATACGCTCATTATTTGTGATAAGTGATGGCGATTCATCATGATTAATGGCCGCTCTCAAAGAATTGGTGAAGGTAATGAGGCACGACCTCAGCCCATTGGCACTCTTTGCGATAATATCTGTTGTCAAAAGATTATGTCCCTTATGTATCCCGTCGAACTTGCCGACAGTGATTGCTGTGGGCTCATTTATTTTTGTCTCAAATAGTGAATGTAAATATTCCATAATTTTTATTCCAAAAACATTTTTTCCAAAATAAATTCGTCTCCGTTGAAGGAATATATTCCAAGGAAACGATTGTCAGGCAAGTACAGTCTATATTCTGTATCATCCTCAAAACTACTGATAGACTCTGCAAATACAAAAGATGACGGTATCCTGCCGCCATTGACTGCTATCTTAATTGCCTCCTCATCGGGGACAACAATAACAGTTCCCATATAATCGAATGCCTGATCAAGAGGCATCATTATGCCATCCAAATTGCCGGAGGCAACTATCTTTTCGATTTCATCGAGAGTGTGGGCATCACTTATATCAAACTGACTGACACGGGTGCGCACAAGTGATTTCATGGCGCAGCCACAGCCAAGTACCGCCCCTACGTCGTGACACAGAGATCTAATATATGTGCCCTTGCCGCAATGAATTCTGATTTTGATCTGTGGAAGCGTCATCTCAAGAATCTCGATATCATAAATAGATACCGGTCTGGCAGCTCTCTCCACCTCGACACCTGCTCTGGCAAGCTCATATAATTTCTTGCCATTGACCTTGAGGGCAGAATACATGGGCGGCACCTGCATGATATCTCCAACAAATGACATTATCGCATCCTCAGCCTCCTGCTCAGTACAAAGAACAGACTGCCTATCGAGGATATGTCCGGTCAAATCATAGGTATCCGTCTCGACTCCCAGCATCATGACACATTCATAGACCTTGTCCTTGTCTGTGAGCATATCACAGAGCTTGGTCGCCTTGCCTACACATACCGGCAGGACCCCTGTCGCATCCGGATCCAGAGTGCCTGTATGACCGATTTTTTTGATATGTAAAATTCCGCGAAGCTTGGCAACTACATCAAATGATGTAAAGCCGGCCTCCTTATAGACATTAATTATGCCGCTATTCATTAATTAGATCCTAACTCTTTTAATTGTTTGTCAACCATGTCGACTATCTGCTCAATAATCTGCCACGGCTCCTTGGTGCTAACAGAGAATCCCGCAGCCTTTTTATGACCGCCTCCTCCAAAAACACCGGTGATAGCTGTCAGATCGACATCTCCGGATGCTCTGGTAGAACCCTTGAAATCTCCATCCTCCAGCTCATATAAAAACACTGCAACCTCCACACCTGTGGTGTCTCTCAGCTGCTGAACAATACCCTCGAGGTGCTTGCTTTGAGCACCGTATTGTGCCATATCCTCAGCTGTGATAACTGCAGCGATAACCTTCCCGTCTAAATAGGTCTTGCATCCCAAAAGTGCCATACCAAGCATACGATTCTGAACCATAGTCTTGGCAAAATAAGTATCAGTACAAATGCGCGGGTAATCAATACCCTTGCTCATAAGATACCCAGCCGCCGCCATAGTCGCCTCAGTAGTACATGAGTACTGAAAAATACCTGTATCATGAATAATACCTGTATAGAGACACTCTGCTATTTCTTTTGTAATTTTCTCCTTACCGAACTGATTATAAATCAACTCGCAGGTAGAACTGTCATCGGGAATAATATAAGAATATTCTGCAAAACCGTTATTGCTAAAATGATGATCGATACAGACATGATGACGGGCTGCCTCAAAAAACGGATATACATCCCCAAGACGACCACCATCACTGCAATCAAGGGCGATATACAAATCAAAGACTGTGCCCTCAGCAACAGAATGAATGTCCTCTATGTCATCTGCACCTTTTAGAAATTTGAAAATATTTGGAATAGGATCCAGATAGACATGAGTATCAATGCCCGGGTAATAGGTGGTGATGTAATTATACATCGCCAGACAGGAACCAACACAATCCCCGTCCGGCCTGACATGACCACTTATACCTACAGATTTAGCATTTTCAAGTAACTCATTAAAATTGTCTATCATAATCCACTCCTGTATAAAAATATACTTTATTGTAATATTCCTAGCCACTCTCCTAAGTGTTCCATGCTCCCGGAGGGCACCTTCCATACTTTCGCTTAGGCAACCTACCGCTAAGGCGGTACCTCCTAAGCTCGGCATGGCGCCTCCCTCCTCGCGCTTACCTATGCTATGTAGAGTGGCTTGACTAATTAATATCACTCTCTCCAAAAGTATAGATTCTTGATTTTCTGATGAAAAACAAGAATCTATTAATTATTCGCTATCGCGCTCATGCAATGGCGCATTTACCTCGTCGATCAGCTTGCTCATCCTGGCTGCATAGGCAATTGACTGGTCGCTGACAAAAGTAATCTCAGGAGTATTTCTGAGATTGACTCTGTGAGCCAACTCACGGCGAATAAAGCCGGCAGAACTCTTGAGTCCTTCAAGGGTCTTTTGAGCCGCCTCGTCATCACCGAGAACCGAAATATATGCCTTGCAGGTCTTGAGATCAGGAGCTACCTCAACGGATACAACAGATGTAACCGGTGAAATGCGAGGATCCTTGACCTCCAGACGTATAATATTGCTAAGCTCTCGCATAACCTCTTCGTTTATGCGTGTATTTTTAACTGAATTCTTTCTCATTATCTAGGTACCTCTACCATAATGTAAGCCTCAATAATATCCTCTTCCTGAATATCATTGAAATCATCGATTACAAGACCGCACTCGAAGTTTGACTTAACCTCCTTGACATCATCCTTGAATCTCTTAAGGGATGCAAGCTTTCCCTCGTGAATCTGCTCGCCACCGCGACTGACGCGAACCATACAATCTCTCTCGAAGTAACCATCTGTGACGTACGAACCGGCGATATTGCCTACTCCGGACGCCTTAAATATCTGGCGAACCTCTGCATGTCCGATAACCTTTTCCTCGAATACAGGATCAAGCATACCCTTCATAGCAGCCTCGACATCATTAATTGCATCGTAAATGACTCTGTAAAGACGAAGATCTACACCCTCTCTATCGGCTGTAGCCTTTGCCTGAGCATCAACACGTACGTTGAAACCGATAATAATAGCATTTGACGCAGATGCCAATACAACATCGGACTCATTAATAGCACCAACTCCGCCGTGGATTGTCTTGACAACAACCTCATCATTTGTGAGCTTTTCAAGTGACTGCTTGACTGCCTCGACAGAACCCTGTACATCGGCCTTGACGATAATATCAAGCTCCTTGAGATTACCTGACTGAATCTGACTGAACAGATCATCAAGTGACATTCTTGATTTGGTCTCCTCAACAAGTCTGTTCTTGTGCTCTGCAACGAATGTATCTGCAAATGCATGTGCTTCCTTCTCGGAATCAAATGCCATGAATACTTCACCTGCATTCGGTACATCTGAAAGACCGAGAATCTCAACAGGAACTGATGGGCCTGCTGTCTTGACACGAGCACCTGTATCATCAATCATCGCACGAACACGGCCATGGCAGCTGCCACAGGCAACAGGATCACCAACATGAAGTGTACCCTTCTGAACGAGAACCGTAGCAACGGCACCACGCCCCTTGTCAAGCTGTGCCTCGATAACAAGACCACGAGCCTTTCTCTTTGGATCTGCCTTGAGCTCGAGAACCTCTGCTGTAAGAAGAATCATCTCGAGAAGTGTATCAATACCCTCTTTCGTGTGAGCTGAAACAGGTACAAATACTGTGCTTCCGCCCCAATCCTCAGGGATGAGCTCATATTCAGAAAGCTCCTGCTTTACTCTATCGATATTTGCATTTGGCTTGTCTATCTTGTTGATTGCAACGATAATCTCGATGCCTGCCGCCTTGGCATGATTGATGGCCTCAACTGTCTGTGGCATAACACCATCATCAGCAGCAACAACAAGGATTGCTATATCTGTAGAATTGGCACCACGCATACGCATAGCTGTAAAAGCCTCGTGTCCAGGAGTATCAAGGAATGTAATATCCTGTCCATTGATTGATACTGTGTAGGCACCGATATGCTGTGTAATACCACCTGCCTCACGATCAGTAACCTTGGTATCTCGGATTGCATCAAGAAGTGATGTCTTACCGTGATCAACGTGACCCATAACACAGACTACAGGTGGACGTGTTGGGAAGCTTGATGTATCCTCTTCCTCCTCCTTGAGAAGCTCAGCGATAACATCGACCTTTTCCTCTTCCTCGCAGATGCAGTTGAACTCAAGCGCAATCTCCTCAGCCTTTTCGAAATCTACCTCCTGGTTAACGGTAACCATTGTACCCTTGAGGAAAAGATTCTTGACTACATCGGAAGCCTTGACTTTCATCTTGTCAGCAAGATCCTTGATTGTGATTCTGTCAGGGATTGTAATTGTAAGAACCTCATTCATATCACGCTCAGGTGCCTTTGGAGTATTATTGTGCTTTTTCTTTCCACCATTCTTCTCGAGATTGATGTAACGCTCCTGCTTCTTTCCGCCCAGCTCTCTATCGTTATTGTTCTTCTTGCGCTTGTCATCTCTGCGACCACCCTTTGAAGAATTGTTAGATGGTGCCGGTGCAGCTGCCGCTGCTACATTATTATTAGTGCCCGGACGAGATGGACGATTGTCATTTCTGCGATTATTATCTGAACCTGCCTGTCTATTGTCGCGAGCCGGTCTATCGCCTCTTGATGGTCTATTCTCGCCACCGCGGCCTTCCTTGCGCTCTCCTCTGTTGTCATTTCTGTCCTGACGCTTTGATGGACGCTCATTTGTTGTATCGTTCTGATTCTTCTTAGATACAAACTCTGTATCAGTAGACTGAGCTGATGCTCTCTGAGAAGGACGCACACCATCAGCAAATGAACGTGGTCTAATTGGTCCTCTTGGGGCTGCAGACTGCGACTGCTGATTATTGCCTCTCTCTCGATTGTCATTATTGCCTCTAGAAGAATCTCCACCACGTCGTCTTCTGTCATTTCCATCTCTGGTTACAACGAAAACATTCTTCTTTTTCTTGATAGGATTGCCATCCTTGTCGACGGGACGAGGTTTCTTTACAGCATCCCCGCTCTTTGCCTGCTTGTCAGCCGGCTTCTTGTCACCTGACTCTACCTTTGCAGACGGTTTCTTTGCCGCCTTCTCAGGCTTAGACGCCTTGCCCGAAAAATTATCCCTAATCTTTTGAGCCATATCGTCCTCTACACCGCTTTGAGCCTTTGCTTCTATTCCATTTGCGCCAAGAAAGGCAATAACATCTTTGCTATCCTTTCCCAGCTCTTTAGCTAATTCATATACTTTAATTTTTGCCATCTAATATCCTCCTTATAAACTTTAGACATAACCAATCCAGATCTACTGACACCAAAACACCTCTGCCAGCCGATATATGCCACAAGTCTCTATATAACTAAGACCCGCTACTGAACTGGTTCAGAATGCTTAAGGATAAATTTTCATCGCACACTACGATCGATGCCCGATATTCTTTACCAATCGCATGACCTAAAGATTCTTTTGTACCATATTCTATGTATCTAACCTCATAGAAATCGCAAGAATCAGAAAATGCTTTTTTAGTATTAGCCGAGGCATCCTCCGCCACAATGCACAGGAATCCGGTCCCGCCCTTGATTGCCTGCTCACAGGCATACTCTCCACTGGAAACGGCTCCCGCCTTCATGGCAAGACTGATCATATTCAATACTTTATCAACTGCCATTCTCTAACTCCGTATATAAGCTATCAATCACCTCTACAGGAACAGGACATCTGAGCGATCTATTGAATGATTTCTTCTTGACCGCCAAATCGATACAGGCTCTGTCACGGCATATATATGCGCCGCGGCCCTGGCCCCTACCGGTATAATCCAGATATATCCCATCTGCGCCCTTTACAACTCTGAAAAGCTGATCCTTGGGAAGCATCCTTGCACAGGCAACACACTTCCTAAGAGGTAATATATTATCGCTCATTATTCTTCCTCTGATGACTCAACATCTACATCTGACTCATCATCTGAGTATTCCTCATCTGAATAATCATCTGCTGTCTCATCCAAAGCACTGTCATCAGCATAATCCTCTGAATCCTCGTACTGGTCATCCTCATAATACTCGTCTTCATCATAGTACTCGTCATCATCGTACTCATCATCATAATCGAGGAAATCTCCGGCCTCTTTTGCCTGAGTCTCGCTCTTGATATCGATTTTAAAGCCTGTGAGACGTGCTGCAAGACGAGCATTCTGTCCCTCCTTGCCGATTGCAAGAGAAAGCTGATAATCCGGAACTACTACACGGGCACTCTTCTCATCCGCATCTGCGATAACAGCAACAACCTTGGCTGGAGAAAGTGCATTCTCAATAAGATATGCAGGATTCTCATCCCACTCAACGATATCGATCTTCTCTCCGCGGAGCTCATTAACGATTGCATTGACACGTGAACCATTCTGACCAACGCATGCTCCAACAGGATCAACGTCCTCATCATTAGACCAAACTGCAATCTTGGTACGGCTACCGGCCTCACGAGAAATAGATTTAATCTCTACGATGCCATCTCTAACCTCTGAAACCTCTTCCTCAAAAAGCTTCTTGACGAGCTCAGGATGTGTACGCGAAACAAGAATACGAGGGCCCTTATTAGAAGTCTTGACCTCGACGATGTATACCTTGATACGATCCTGTGGCTTGTAGTACTCGCCCTTGACCTGCTCTGACTCTGAAAGGAAGCCCTCGAGCTTGCCAAGATTGACATGGATATTATTACCTGAGAATCTGGTTACAACACCGGTAACAACCTTGTGCTGAAGCTCATAGTACTCCTCATATAAAACCTTGCGCTCTTCCTCTCGAATCTTTTGTGTGATTGTGTTCTTGGCAGCTGTAGCGGCAATACGGCCAAAATCCATTGATTTAACCTCTACCTTTACAACATCGCCAAGCTGATACTTGCCATCAATATTCTGTGCATCTGCAAGAGAAATCTCCTCGACGGAATCTGCCACCTCATCAACGACTGTCTTGGCAAGAAATACGTGATACGCACCTGTCTCTCTGTCGATATCTACTGAGGCATTGTCAGCCTTGCCATAGTTGTTCTTGCAGGCAATGAGAAGTGAATTCTCGATTGTCTCGATAAGAACGTCCATGCTAATATTTTTCTCTTTTGCTAAATCATTAAGGGCATCCCAAAAATCATTTGTATTTGCCATAATTCCTCCTAATAATTAAATATCAATTGATAATCTAATCTGTGCAATATCTGCTCTATTAAAACTCTCTACGCCATCATCAAAGGTAACTGTAATAGTATCCTTATCGAAGGCGGTAAGGCAGCCTGTGAACTCCTTGGCACCATTGATAGGCTTGTAGGTCTTGATATCTACATCCTGACCAATGGACTTCTCTAAGTGCTTGTCCTTTTTAAGGACGCGACCCAGTCCAGGGGAGCTGACCTCAAATATATAACCCTCATTGTCCCCAATGGAAGGCTCATTATCAAGTAACTCATTCATGCGCCTGCTAACATCGACGCAATCATCAATTGTAATCCCACCGTCCTTGTCGATGTAGGCTCTCAGGTAATAATCAGCTCCCTCCTTGACGTACTCAACGTCATAGAGCTCGAACCCCATCTCGTCAAGAATAGGCAGAATCAATTCTTCCGTACGCTTTTCGTAATCGGTGTGTTTTGACATACTGTCCTCCTTATTCAGTTGTATTGAGATGACTCGCTTTGCATAAAATAAGAGAGCGCCTATGCGCTCTCCTAAGTCGTTCTCTGTCATCAACAAGACTATTATATCAGAAATACTGATAAAATCAATATAAACCTGAGAAAATATCTCAGGTTTATAGAAGCAGTTCCTAGCGGAATCGAACCGCTGTTTTCGCCGTGAGAGGGCGACGTCTTAACCGCTTGACCAAGGAACCATAGACAGTATTAAGTTGATAGAAGCAGTTCCTAGCGGAATCGAACCGCTGTTTTCGCCGTGAGAGGGCGACGTCTTAACCGCTTGACCAAGGAACCAAGTGCTTGTCGCTGTAGCTGTCTGCCTCAGCGACAAGACATATAATACACTGTGGGAAGCCACAAGTCAAGCCCAAAGTGTATAAATTTTTATATTCAGAATAATTCGAACATTACATACAATTATTCGTCATATCCATTAGGATTATTCTTCTGCCATCTCCATGAATCCTCACACATTTCGCGTATGCCATTCTCGGCAACCCAGCCCAATTCTTCCTTGGCCTTGGTCGCATCAGAATAGCATGTAGCAATATCTCCTGCACGTCTAGGCTTTATAGAATATGGAATCTTAACTCCGGTAGCTTCCTCAAAATTCTTGACGATATCAAGAACAGAATATCCTACTCCTGTACCTAAATTATAAAGGCTAAGACCGGAATTATCCTCGATCTTTTTGAGAGCCTTTACATGGCCCTTTGCAAGATCTACTACATGGATATAATCTCTTACTCCTGTACCATCCGGTGTATCATAATCATCACCGAATACACCAAGCTCAGTAAGCTTGCCAACTGCAACCTGTGTAATATAAGGCATCAGATTGTTAGGAATTCCATTAGGATTCTCTCCCATTGTACCCGACTTGTGAGCTCCGATAGGATTAAAATAACGAAGCAAAACAACATTCCACTGAGGATCTGCCTTCTGAATATCTGTAAGAATCTGCTCAAGCATAGACTTGGTCCAGCCGTAAGGATTGGTGCACTGTCCCTTAGGGCACTTCTCAGTAATAGGAATCTCTGCAGGATCACCATATACGGTAGCTGATGATGAGAAAATAATATTCTTGCAATTGTGCTGTCTCATTACATCAATAAGTGTAAGTGTACCGGCGATATTATTCTCGTAGTACTCCCAAGGCTTGACAACAGACTCGCCTACAGCCTTTAATCCGGCAAAATGAATACACGAATCAATATCCTCAGTATCAAATAACTCATTTAATCTATCTCTATCGAGAATGTCTCCTTTATAAAATTTGACCTTCTTGCCTGTGATAGCCTCTACTCTCTCAAGGGACTTTTCTGATGAATTACAAAGATTATCATATACAACAACATCATAACCTGCCTGCTGTAATTCAACGCATGTATGGCTTCCGATAAATCCGGCGCCACCTGTTACTAAAATTGCCATAAAAATCTCCTCCTTAATTTTTGACAATTACACTTTATCAAAAATATATTAATAATAAAAGTGCTTTTCAACTATCAAAAATGCAAAATCGTTTTTGAACAAAAAAGAGTTTTGCATGCAAAACTCCCGCAGTGCGAACCGGCAATTGCCGCAAGCAATTAACTTCTTCTGCCGGCGAGACACCTCATACAAGCGCAGCTTGTTTTTTTTACTTTATAGGAATTACAAAGTAATTCCTATAAAGTAAAAAAAGAAGCCCGAAGGCTTCTTTAAATAAAACTAAGCTACCTTGCCCTTTGCAAGCTCAACAAGCTTAGCAAATCCGTCAGCATCATTAACTGCCATCTCAGCAAGCATCTTTCTGTTCATCTCAACACCTGCAAGCTTGAGACCATACATGAACTTAGAATATGAAAGTCCATTGATACGAGCTGCAGCATTGATACGAGCGATCCAGAGCTGTCTGAACTGTCTCTTTCTCTGCTTTCTACCAGCATATGATGATGTAAGGGCACGCATAACTGACTGCTTTGCAACACGATACTGCTTGCTACGAGCGCCTCTGTAACCCTTTGCTAACTTTAATGTTCTATTGTGCTTTTTCTTAGCGTTTAATCCGCCTTTAACTCTTGCCATTTTAAATTCCTCCTAACCAAATAAATAGCTAAACTAAATCAGATACCTGTCCATTATCAACGGACATCCTGCATAATCTCTGTAATCTAATATTTTAGAGATATGGAAGTACCTTTTTCATGTTCTTAACGTTTGTTGAATCAACAATTGCAGACTGACGAAGATTTCTCTTCTTCTTTGTAGTCTTCTTGGTTAAGATATGGCTCTTATATGCCTTATTTCTCTTAAGCTTTCCTGTTCCTGTTACCTTAAAGCGCTTTGCAGCTGCTCTTCTTGTCTTCATCTTTGGCATGATAAAATTCCTCCTGTATTACGATTTCTTTTCTGTAAGCACCAAGCTGATACTACGACCCTCAATCTTTGGTGCCTTTTCCACTACTGCGATATCAGCAAGCTTCTCAGCAAAATCATCAAGAATATGCTTGCTGGCCTGCATGTGTGCCATCTCACGACCTCGGAAACGAAGTGTAACCTTTACCTTGTCTCCCTTAGAGATGAACTTCTTTGCGGCATTTATCTTTGTGTTCATATCATTAGCATCGATATTGGGAGACATACGAATCTCCTTAACCTCGACAATATGCTGTTTCTTTCTGGCTTCCTTTTCCTTGCGAGCCTGCTCATAACGGAATTTACCGTAATCAACAATCTTGCATACAGGTGGATTAGCCTTAGGTGAAATTTTGACCAGGTCAAGTCCTTCCTCGTCTGCAATCTTTTGTGCTTCTCTCGCTGACATGATGCCAAGCTGTTCCCCAGTAGAGCTGATAACACGTACTTCCTTATCGCGAATCTGCTCATTGATCATTAAATCGCTAATGGTACTACCTCCAAAAATAAAAAAATAGTGGATACAGAATATCCACCATAACTAATCACAAAACAAGTTTGTGTGCTATAAGACCCGAGTCACTATAAAAAGTGCTGAGGTGAGAGTGGATACTCTACTTTGTTTTCACAACGCGTATAGATTAACACATATATTAATTGTCGTCAAGAATAAATTTGTAAATAGCCTCAGCCACTGCCCCATGATTATTATCCCGGGTGGTGATATAGTCCGCCTCGGCCTTTAGCTCGTCTCTGGCATTTGCAACGGCAACGCCTATGTGAGCCGCGCGAATCATACTTATATCATTGCGCTCATCGCCACATGCGATGGTATTCTCAGCCGGAATGTCAAGGTATGATGCAAGTTCAAGCAATCCATCCCCCTTGCTGGCTCCCTTTACAACATATTCTAAAAATGCAACATTTGAAAACATGCTATTGAAATGTACATCCATCTCAGCGCGGTGCTCGTCCTCAAAGCTGTGCAACGAATCATGATCCTTATAATTAACTACCATTATCTTGGTGAGATTATGTCCTTTGAGCACCTCCGGAGAATCGATTATCTCGATAGGCTCACGTGAAATCTTGGCATAACCCTCAACATTTTCATCACGCCTGAAGGAATAAATATTGCCATATTCAAAGGCTATCATTGTAAGGCCCGCCTGTAATCCGTAGGTAAGCAATCTGATTGCAGCATCATTATCCAGATAATGGCCGTAAATAATATTGTCGTTAACGACATCATATCCCATTATTCCCTGGAACCCAAGCAAGTAAACATTAGGACGGGTAAACAAATGATATGGTTGCAATAGCTTGACCATAACATGTGTCGGTCTGCCTGTATCGACAGCAAGAATATGTCCTGCATCAAGTAGCTTGTTTAATGCGTCTATATTCTCCTGAGAAATTGATTTGTCATCGTTAAAAAGTGTGTCATCCAAGTCCACAGCAAGTATCTTTTTATTCATCAAAAACCTCACTAGCCATTATAGGTATAAAATTACGGTGGTTGTAAATATTAACCTGTGGCTCTGTATTTTTCTTTGCCTCTCTGCAGAATGTATCCTGTGCTCCGGCAGCCTTCTTGCCGCGTGATGCCCTGACTCTTGTGTACTCTCCGTCAGGTCCCATATGATATGCCTTGAGATTATCCTCAAGCTGAACATCGAGAATGTGCTTAACCTTTTGCTTGAGCTTTTCATCCTCTACCGGGAACATAATCTCCACTCTTCTGTCCAGATTACGAGGCATCCAATCTGCGCTACCCATATAAATATCCTCCATTCCATTATCATAGAAATAGAAAATACGGGCATGCTCCAAATATGTTCCAACAATAGATGATACATGAATATTGTCACTAATTCCAGCAATATCTGTCCTAAGGCAACAAATTCCTCTGATAATAAGATAAATCTGCACTCCTGCAGCACTGGCCTCATATAACTTTTCGATGATACCACGGTCACATAGCGAATTCATCTTGGCAACAATATATGCTTCCTTCCCCTCTTTTGCATGATGAATCTCTCTGTTTATGAGATTAACGAAAGTATTACGCAGCCAATGTGGGGCAACAACAAGCTTGTTCCAAGCTCTTGGCTCAGAATATCCGGAAAGCATATTAAATACGGCAGTGGCATCCTCTCCATATGATTCCCTGCAGGTAAACATACCACAGTCTGTATAAAGCTTGGCGGTTGAATCATTATAATTGCCGGTGCCAAGATGTACGTATCGTTTTATGCCATCCTCCTCGCGTCTTACGACAAGGGCGATTTTACAATGTGTCTTGAGTCCCACGAGACCATAGATTACATGGCACCCGGCCTTTTCAAGCTTTTTGGCCCAGATGATATTATTTTCCTCATCAAATCTCGCTTTTAATTCTACGAGTACGGTAACCTGCTTGCCGTTTTCAGCGGCGTGGGCAAGGCTTGCAATAATAGGAGAATTACCGCTGACTCGATACAGGGTCTGCTTGATGGCAAGCACCTGCGGATCAAATGCCGCCTGCGCGATAAAATCAACAACCGGATCAAAGCTCTCATATGGATGATGCAAAAGAATATCACCCCTTTTAATCTCATCAAATATCCTGGTTCCCGGTACAAGGCGAGGATTATCCTGCGGTTTAAAACTAGGTGAACGCAGATCATTACGTCCCTCAAGGCCATATAATTTCATAAGGAATGTAAGGTCAATAGGTCCCTTTATCTTGTATATATCAATTTCATTAACACCGAGATTTTTCTTGAGAATAGATAAAAGCTTGCGGTCTACCCCTGATTCCACCTCTAGGCGAATAACCTCGCCCCATTGTCTACTCTTTATCTGCTTTTCGATTTCAAGGAGAAGATCCTCTGCCCCCTCTTCATCAATTGAGAAATCGGCATTTCTCATAATTCTGTATGGGCTTGCCGCAACGACATTATAATTTAAAAACAACTTGTCCATGTTGCGTTCGATTACCTGCTCTAAAAGTATAAACTGGCTGACATCCTTTTCCTTTGATGGCAATGCTACAAGTCGCGGCAAAACAGACGGCACCTGAACAGTTGCAAACTCCACATTTTCATTTTCTTTGCCAGATGCTACAGAATCTCCTTTTTTCTCGATGAGAGCTGCGATATTTAGAGTCTTATTGCGAATAAGAGGAAATGGTCGTGACGCATCATGAGCCATCGGAGTAAGAACCGGATATATCTGCTTCATAAAATAATTATCGATATATTCCAGTTGCTTTTCGGTGAGATTCTCATATTTATCAAAGACAAACACTCCCTTTTCATTCATTAGGGGCGTGAGCTGTCTCATATAGGTGCTGTATTGAAACTCTACAAGCTGTCTGGTCTTTTCGTTGATGGCGATAAGCTGCTCTGTTGGAGTCATACCGGCGATATCTGGTTTGGTATATCCCGCATGCTCCATATCCTTTAGGGAAGCCACGCGAACCATAAAAAACTCATCAAGGTTAGAGGATGTAATGCTGACAAATTTCAATCGTTCCAATATAGGAAGAGATTTCTCGCAGGCTTCATTCAACACACGTTTCTCGAATTTGAGCCAGCTCAATTCACGATTGTCAAAATATTTATAATCAGAATAATTTGTAGCCATAATCCCTCCTTATATCTCCTTAAGCACCGGTCTGATAGAAAATATCTGCTGGAAAAAGTCAGCATTCTTATTAAAGAGGCCCTTTTCCAAGGCTATTGAAACATTGGATTCTATAGCAATAATCAGCTCGTCATCCTTTACCTTCATTGAGACATTTTTAATCTTTTGCTTGTGGCTACGGTCAAGGGCATTTGCCACCTTCAGTATAGCAAGAAGCTTTACAATTATAATGTATTCATCCTGAGTGAATCTGTCTGAAAGACTGTCGTAATTCTCGAGAGGCTTTCTATTGAAGGCAACAGTCGTGGCTATCATCTCCCGCTCCTTGTGGGTCAGGCCAAGTATTTCCGATGACATTATGATTACATAAGAGCAATCCGATGCCTCGGAAAGACTGATATATTTACCACAGTCGTGCAATATTGCAATTGCACCCATCAAAAGACGCTCTCGTTTTCCCATGCCGTGATACTTCTTAGTGGCATCGAAAATCATACCAGACAATTTGTACAATGCCTTCAGGTGAGGCTGATAACTGCCGTATCTTTTGGCAATTGACCATGCCGCCGATATCACATCAGCCTCGAAATCATGCGAGGCGCTCAACCACTTTTTCTTGAAAGAATATGACAACGCCATGCCATCACACACAGAAACTCCCGGAATATAAATATATTTAGGAGCCATTGTCTCGGCTATAGCCTTATGAAGCATCACGAATGGCTCCATGAGCTTTTCATTGCCAAGATATACATCATGCTCTATCTCGTAGTTCTTGATATAATTGCCATCGAGACTGTTGAGGAATCCCAGGTAATCCGAGCACTCTATGAGCTTTTCGGATACACCGTTTAATTTCTCTGTAAAGGTGGATATCTGGTCGCCAAGCAAAATAAGATATCTTGGCTCGATATCTCTTAAAAACATAGTCTTGAAAAGCTCCAGCTCCTTGTACATCATCTCATAGGTCTGCTCTATAGAATTACCCATAGCCATACCAAGCTTTCTCAAATTCTCGCTGATAGAAACTGTGCCAAGTGTCAGATGCTGGGTTGTGACAATACGCCCCTTATGAAAAAGAGTAATCTGCAGGGTGACGCCACCCACATCAATTATAAGAGCAGAATCATTAATGTATTCATCAAATCCGTCAGTTGAAGCCACCGATTCGTAGCTGAAGAATCTCTGCTCAGAATTGGAAATAACCTCAACCTGAAGGCCACAACGAATCTTGATTTGCTCTATTACAAACAAATCATTCTCCGCCTGACGAATATTAGGTCCTGCAACAACAGAATATGCATCTGTCTTGTAGCTATCCATAACACGCTTCATGTCATTAAGCACGCGACAGAGCCTATCTGTAGTCTCAAAGGAGATTTTGCCTGTCATTAGCACATCCTTGATAATATCAGATGGCATCTTCAGACAATCAATCTCCTTTATCCCCTTTGTTTTTCCAATTTCGTAGACTCTCATGGTAGTCTCATAAGAGCCGATATAAATGCTGGCAAATATTTTCATAAAAACCCCTTGAATTTAATAATTACCTAGTATACGTAGTCTCAGGCTCTCCTCGTTGAGTCCGACAAGTGCATTGCGGACAGACTCATCCATCAGATTGCCATCTATATCAATAAAGAATCGATACTGCCAATTAACATCCTTAATCGGTCTGGATTCTATTCTATTCATATTGATTCCATTGAAAATCAGATTGGAAAGAACACGATAAAGAGAGCCCGGCTCATTGGAGATCTCAATACAGAGACTTATTTTGTCGGCATCCCTGCGATACATCTTGTCTGCACAGACAATGATAAATCTGGTCTCGTTATGCTTATTATCCTGAATGCACTCCTCCAAAATATCAAGATTATATAAAGAACTATTTAAGACACTGCCAATTGCCGCCTGTGAAATATCATTATCTTCCTTAACCTTTTGAGCCGAGACAGCAGTATTGTGTAGATTGATGACATCCCAGTCCATATGCTGTGTGCGAATATACCCATCGCACTGAGCAATAGCCTGAGGATGAGAATAAACCGTCCTGATATCATCGATAGTAGCACCCTTTACTCCAAGAAGAGCATGGTCTACCTTGAGAATATGCTCTCCAATAATGGCGACATTATATTCGGAAAGTAAATCAAAATTCTGCTCAACCGAGCCAGCAAATGAATTCTCAATTGGAAGGACTGCATAGTCTGCTCTGCCGCCAAGTATTGCATCCATAGCATCTCGCCATGTGTCCACATGAAAGTACGATTTCATGGCGCCGCCAAAGAACTCATTCATCGCAAGCTGAGAATATGCTCCCTCTACGCCTTGGAAACAGACTACTGCCTGCGAAAAATCAAACTCATCTACAACCTTAAAACCATTATCCTCTACTATGCCCTCCTTCGCCAAAAGCCTAAACTGCTTTTTACGGCTAATAGACATTATCTGAGAGTACAGCTCTCTAATCCCCTGCTTTGAAAAATCGTCGGAGCCGTAGGATGACAAAGTAGCAAGCTTTTCATCCTCTCGCTTTTTATCAAAAACTTTTTTGCCGGTGGATATTTTGTATTCCGCCACCTGGCTTGTAAGCTCCATTCTTTTAGTAAACAAGTCCAAAATATTCTTGTCTACTGTATCAATTTCTGCTCTGATGTCCTTTAAGTCTTTCATTTTCTCCCTATTCTTCTTCAAGTTTTTGTGTGGCAGGACTAAATATTGATGTCTGTAGCGTACTGACATCCGTGTGATATGTTCCCCTTGAAAAATAGTCTATGTAGTAGACATATCTACTGGTAACATTGATAGAATTAAACTGTCCGGACTGAATTAAAGTCTCCTCACCGGAAGATAAATCTATTCTGTACAGGCCGTCAGTATCCGCCTTCATAGACTGATAATAAATATAATTACCTGCCACATCTACATTATAATCCGATGTACCGTATTGACTGATTTTCTCCTTTTCACCACCGCTGAGAGAAACTCTGTAAATACGCTCTCCATCGTCCAAATCCATAAAGTACAAGTACCCATTCACAACCTGCGGCATCCATGTATTATCATAGAATACCAGCGAATTGGCATTATTAGTAAGATTAATTGCACGAATACTGTGGTCAGAAACAACCCCCGAATAATATAATTTCTCACCGATGACGCAACTGGGGTCTACCGCAGAGGTCTGATATTGCTCACGTGTCACTCCATCTATGCCCACTCTATATAAAGTCGTCGCGTCAGTCGTATCGTAATGAAGATAATATACAGTATTTTTGCTAAGTGCGCATACATCACAAATATCATCATCGAGAATCATTATATCACTACCATCGTGATCAATTCGGCACAAGCTATTGGTATTAACATTCAAAAATGACATCTGAGAATAATCCCTATTATTATTACGACTGTAGTACAAATAATGTGCATCCGAATTGATGTAGTATATCCTGTCATTGGCAAGCTTTGTAACATCGGACTCATCAACATTCATAACGTACAGCGAATCACCGTCGTTAGGATTGGCAAAGTATACCATGCCATCGTACTCACAATAGAGACCATTGCCATAGAGATTGCCGGCTGTATTTCCATTGACAGCCTCCTCATTATAAAATGTCCTTGAATTATAGTACTTGTAAATAAAAATACCACCAACAATAGCGACTACAATTAAACCAATAACAACACGTTTAATAATCTTACCCATACACTCTACCTCCCCAAAGGCAAATTAAGTAAAATCAAACAACGATAACTGATTTGATCTAGGTAATCCTGATACTATTCCTAATTCTACCATTTTATCAAGGATAGTTTGTGAAACTTTTCCTCGAGTTTTGATGTCATCCAGCGACAAAAATCTGCCCTGCGATGCGGCAATCTGTAATTGCTCGGCTGCTTTATCACCCATTCCGGAAATCACATTAAAAGGCGGCAAAAGCTTTCCATCTACTATTTTAAAATATCTTGCATCAGATTGATATAGGTCCATTGGCAAAAAGTCATATCCCCTGGCGTACATTTCCTGTACAAGTCTCAGCGCCACCAGACATTCCTTGTCAGTAGCAGACGGATCCTTCATTTTCTTGATAGCTTTTATTTCACTCTCACAACGAGCCTTGCCCTGACAACACTTCTCATAGTCAAATCCGCCTGCTCGAATAGAAAAAAATGCAGCATAATATGCCAATGGATAGTAAATCTTGCAATAGGCAACTCGCCAAGCCATCATAACATATGCAGCAGCGTGGGCCTTAGGGAACATGTATTTAATCTTTTCACAGGAACCAATATACCAATCCGGTACACCGTGCTCCTTCATGTGCTCCTTGTAGGTAGGCCACTCATCACATTTGCCCTTGGCAACAACTCCCTTACGCACTCTCTCCATAATAGTAAACGACTCCGCAGGATCGAGTCCCTTGTGAATCAGATAAACCATGATATCATCACGAGTACAAATAGCCGTAGTAATTGTCGCTGTACCGCTCAAAATAAGATCCTGTGCATTGCCGAGCCATACATCTGTACCATGCGCAAGTCCGGCTATACGGACCAAATCCGTAAAATACTGAGGCTTGGCCTCAACAAGCATCTGCATGGCAAAATCAGTACCAAACTCCGGTATACCAAGTGTACCAAGCGGTGTGCCCATAATATCATCAGGAGTAATACCAAGCGCCTCAGTGCTCTGAAAGAGTGACATTACCTTTTTGTCGTCCAATGGAATCTTGGTAGCATCAATGCCCGTCAGGTCCTCAAGTCGCTTGATCATGGTAGGATCCAAGTGTCCTAAAATATCAAGCTTTAGTAGATTGGCGTCAATCTTGTGGTAATCGAAATGGGTAGTTACTATATCACTATCCTTATTTGCAGGATGCTGTATAGGTGTGAAAGAATAAATATCCTCACCATTCGGCAAAACAATAACTCCACCCGGGTGCTGGCCTGTAGTCGATTTGACGCCCTCGACACCACTCGCAAGTCTGGTCTGCTCTGCCCTGCGCTTTTTGATATCTCTATGTACGAAATATTTGTACACATAGCTCTCGGCATTTTTGTCAGCCAATGTAGATACAGTACCTGCCTTGAATGTCTGGCCCTCACCAAAGATAACCTCGGTATATTTATGAGCCTTGGTCTGATATTCATTAGAAAAATTCAAATCAATATCCGGCTCCTTATCACCCTTGAAACCAAGAAAAGTCTCAAAAGGAATATCAAATCCATCCTTAACCAACGGCTTGCCACAATTAGGGCAATTCTTATCCGGCATATCGACTCCGGACAAGCCAAGGTCGATTGTCTCCATTACCTCCGGTCCATCAAAATCAACATAGAAACAATTAGGGCAACGATAATGTGGCTGAAGCGGATTAACCTCAGTTATACCCGCCATGGTAGCTGCAAACGAGGAACCAACAGAACCACGAGAACCTACCAGATAACCATCCTCATTAGATTTCCATACAAGCTTCTGGGCTATGATATACATAACAGAATAACCATTTCCGATGATGGAAGTAAGCTCTCTTTCTAGCCTCTCCTTTACAATAGGATGCAGATTTGGTCCATACATTTCATGGGCCCTTGTCTCGCAAATTCTACGCAAATCATCCTCTGAATTCTCAATTACAGGAGGACATTTGTCAGGACGTACCGGATGAATGCGCTCCACCATATCCGCAATCATATTTGTATTTGTGACAACAACCTCGTGTGCCTTGGCAAGTCCAAGATATGAGAACTCCTCAAGCATCTCATCTGTAGTATGCAGATACAAAGGCGGTTGCGAATCAGCATCAGCATATCCCTTATTATCCATAATGATGCGCCTATAAACCTCATCCTCAGGATCAAGAAAATGCACATCACAGGTCGCAACAACAGGCTTATTAAACTCCTCGCCAAGAGCGACTATCTGCTTATTAATATTCTGAAGATCCTCTACAGTATTAATATCCTCAAACTTGTCAGAGGTCATCATAAACGCATTGTTTCCAACAGGCTGAATCTCCAGATAGTCATAGAAATGGACTATACGTGCTATCTCGGAATCGTCCTTACCTCTAATAATTGCCTGATATAACTCACCCGCCTCACAGGCGCTTCCGATAATCAATCCCTCTCTGTTTTCCTGAAGCATAGACTTGGGAACACGAGGATATCGGCTGTAATAATTAAGGTGAGACTCTGACACAAGCTTATAGAGGTTGATTCGTCCCAGATCATTTTTGGCAAGTACAATGCAATGATTAGGATGCATGTGCTTTATCTGCTCAGGTCCGGGCTTTGCCTTTTCATTTAATTCTGTCAAATTATGAATATTCTCTGCCTCAAGCTTGACTATAAATTTCTCAAAGATCTGCGCTGTGACCTCAGCATCATCTACCGCCCTATGGTGATGATTGTTGACAAGATTCTCAGCCTTGCAGACGGCATCGAGATTAAACTTTGCCATCTTGGGATGAAGATATCTCGCAACCTCCATGGTATCAATATGAGTATAATCATATTCCAATCCAAGACGGGCACAATTAAGACGAATGTAGCTGGTATCAAAATCCGCATTATGCGCTACAAGCACTGAGCCCTTGCAAAATTCCATGAACCTGGGGAGAATCTCCTCTATTGTGGGAGCGTCCTCTACCATATCATCTCTAATGCTGGTAAGCTCTGTAATCCTATATGGAATCGGAACTTCAGGATTGACAAATTCCGAAAATCTGTCAACTATTTCGCCATTTACAATCTTGACAGCTCCTATTTCAATAATCTTGTTCTTGGCAGGATTAAAACCGGTTGTCTCGATATCAAAAACAACAAACTGATCATGCAAAGACTGCCCTCTATCATTGACAACCGCAGTCTTGGTGTCATCGACAAGATAAATCTCACAGCCATATATAACCTTGAAATCTCCTAGTCCCTTCATGTGATCCGCATCACAAAATGCCTGAACAACACCATGGTCTGTGATGGCAAGCGCCTTGTGTCCCCATTCCTTGGCTCTAGATATGATAGAAGTAATATCAGAGACGCCATCAAACTCCGACATCTTGGTATGACAATGCAATTCCACTCGCTTGTCTACTGACGTATCCTGTCTGACTACTCTGAAATCCTTTATCTTTTGGATGCTATTAATTCTTGAGATTGTAAGCTCCTTGGCATACTCATCCTCATCCACCTTGCCGGCAATCTTGTAGAAACCGCCCGTCTTTAAAAGTGGCTCGATTTGCTTGCCTGTGTCCAAATCATTGAAGAATAACTTGAATCCAATTGAATCGGTAAAGTCTGTTATGCCGCCAAGCACCATCAGTCCGCCTTTTCTGGTCTCCTTAAATTCGAGGGATACAACCTGACCTCTGACAACGACCGGACCAAGGAAATCGCCATTAATCTCTGAAATAGGCGTGGCATTTTCAAATATTTCATTTCCGTAAATAACATCCGGGTCATCTGATTTGGTGAGAGGCTTTATGTATTTCTCCTGAGTATCCTCTTTAGGCTTTTCAGAAGGTTTGGCTGCACTATCACCGGAAGATTTGCTATTTTCAGCAGATTTATCCTGCTTATTTCTTGATTCAATTGCAGCAATACGATTTTCAATCTCGATAATCGAATTCTTGAGATATTTGCTCTCGACAGGCTCCTTGTAATCAATAATTATCCGTACATTCTGATGGCATCGATTACAGAAAATCGAGGAAAGAATGTAATCAAGCTCCTTTTCCTTTTCATGAGAAATAACCGTATCCTCAATCGTGACATGGAGCTCATTGCCCTCCTTCATATCAAGATCAGCCTTTTTGTATATGTTAAAAAGAAGAGCACTACTATTTTCCAGCTCTTCTAAAATGCTATCATTATAGGTCTCCAGCAAATTCTCCGGAGTATATTGATTAGACAGATCAAAATCCTCTAATATTTTGACACTGACATTGTTGTTAGGAAAAAATTGATTCTTGATAGACTTTTCAAGACTCCAAATCCTACGCTTGGGAATCAGAGTGTTGAAGGTGATATAGACACGCAAGTCGTCCTTGGAGCGTCCTGTAGCCACTTTGGTAACAGTGGCATCACTTAGGACGACATCAAGGTCCGACTCGGTATTCATATTAGGGAAAACTTCATAAAATCCCATCTGATCCATAACATCATTCTCCAAATTCTATCCTCGAGGCCAATTTGAAAGCTCGTCATGCAACGCTGCAAGCAATTGGTCCTCCGGGAGCTTTTTTATTATCTCGCCATGCTTGATAAGGAGCCCCTCGCCTACACCGCCGGCGACTCCGATATCGGCTTCCTTGGCCTCGCCCGGGCCATTGACTACACAGCCCATAACGGCGACCTTGAGATTTAAATCATCAAATTCTGAAACCATAGTCTCGACCTTATTCGCAAGACCTATTAAATCAATCTGTGTACGTCCACAGGTGGGACAGGAAACGACCTCTATGCCACCCTTTCTAAGCCCAAGTGTCCTAAGTATGAGCTTGGCGGATTTAATTTCCTCAATTGGTGCTCCGGTAAGAGAAACACGAATTGTATCACCAATGCCCTGTGACAAAATCATTGCAAGTCCCGCTGCACTTTTGATATTGCCGGAAATAAGTGTACCCGCCTCCGTGATACCTACATGTAGCGGATGATTAGTCTTATCAGCAATAATCTCATGAGCACGAACACACATCATGACATCGGATGACTTGATGGAAATAACCAGATTGTCATATCCAAGCTCTTCGATTATACGGACCTTATCCAATGCGGACTCAACCAATCCCTCGGCTGTAACACCACTATATTTTTGAACCAATTCCTTTTCTAATGAGCCCGAATTAACGCCTACTCGAATTGGAATATTACGCTCCTTGGCAACATCGACAACAGCCCTGATTCTATCTATATTTCCAATATTGCCGGGATTAATGCGAATCTTGTCAGCGCCATTTTCCATAGCTGCTATTGCGAGTCGATAATCAAAATGAATATCTGCAACAAGCGGAATTGATATCCTCTCCTTGATTGCAGGAAGCGCCTCAGCTGCTCTCATATCAGGAACTGCGCAGCGGATAATATCACAACCTGCGGCAGCAAGTTCGTTAATCTGTGATACAGTGGCGTCGACATCCCATGTCTTTGTATTAGTCATGGACTGAATCAATATGGGATTCCCTCCACCGATAACTCTATTTCCTATTTTGACTTCAGAAGTCTTCATTAAACTCCTCCAAAATACGACAGTTACCTGTCGAAATATTAATTAATAAGCTTTGATATATCGCTATACATGACAACTACCATAAGAAGCATTAAAAGTGCAAAACCTGCGAAATTGATGCCGTTTTCAATTTCCGGTTTAATCTTCTTGCCTCGGATGGCCTCGATAATCAGTAGCAATATTCTGCCACCATCAAGAGCAGGAAATGGAAGCAAATTCATGACACCAAGGTTTGCCGAAAGAAGTATTGCTATAGCAGTCAAATTAATGAATACATAAAATGCTCCACTGCTAACCGACTGATCGTAGACATCAGATATGGTAGTAACAACGCCAACAGGACCAGATACATCATTAACCGACAACTGTCCTGTAAATAGCATCTTAAGACTCTGCGCTGTAACGTAAATCTCATATTTGATCTCATAGAGGCCATACTGCAACACCCTAATAGGCGACAGCTTGGTACGCTCGCCATAATTGGTGATGCCGATTAAATATGTCCCGGTATCCTCCGAATACCTTGGCTCAACAGTGACAGTATTTCTCTCTCCGTCTCTAAGATATGTCACATCGATTGTATCTCCGGAATGAAAGAATGTATATATTCTGACCTCACTGTAAAAATGAATATGATATCCATTTAAAGCGACAATTGTATCTCCGGACTCAAGCCCTGCCTCCTGCGCTGCATATCCATCAATGACATCATCAATTGTAGGCAAATCCACTCCAATGCAGGCAATATAGACAACAGATAGAATGAATGCCATGATGAAATTAAATAGCGGGCCGGCAAAAATTATCTGGAATCTCTCCCAGATAGATTTCTTGTTGAAAGAACGCTCGCTATCGCTTTCCTCCTCCTCGCCCTCCATTACACAGGCGCCACCAAAAGGCAAAAGCTTCAGGCAATATTTAGTCTCGCCCTTGCCCCAGGAAAAAATCGTAGGGCCCAGGCCAAGACAAAATTCATTTACCTTTACGCCACATTTCTTGGCAAAAATAAAATGTCCGAATTCATGAAAAATAATTATTACGCTAAATATTAATATAGCAAGTATTATCTTGAGAATAACTACCACCTACTCTCTATGTAATCATATGTCATCTGCTCTGTTTCAAGAACCTGTTCAATAGTTGGATTCTTAATTAAATCAACATTGACCATTGCCTCAGAAACAATCTCAGGTATCTCCAAAAACTTAATTTTGTTATTGAGAAACTTGGCTACAGCGCGCTCGTTTGCAGCATTGAAAACTGTAGGCATATTGCCTCCCACATCCATTGCATCATACGCCAACGCAAGACCATAAAATGTATCCATATCAGGCTTCTCAAATGTGAGCGTACCAATCTTAAAAAGATCAAGCTTTTCTGCGTAAAGAGTCTTGCGATTAGGATAGAATAATGCATAAAGTATCGGCAATCGCATATCAGGAGTACCCATCTGACCAATTACTGCTCCATCCATAAACTCAACAGCAGAATGTAAAATACTCTGCGGATGAACAACAACCTCTACCTGATTGAGATTGACACCAAATAGCCATTTGGCCTCCATAACCTCTAATCCCTTATTAATCATTGTAGCAGAATCAATCGTAATTTTGGCCCCCATTGACCAATTAGGATGCTTTAGAGCATCCTCTAATCTAACATTTTCAAGCTCGTCTAAAGACTTGCCCCTAAAAGGGCCACCGCTTGCCGTAAGCAGAATCTTTGAAATCTTGTTGTGTCTTTCGCCGTTGAGAGACTGAAAAATAGCTGAGTGCTCGCTGTCAACAGGCAATATCTTGACCCCCTTTGCCCTTGCAAGATCCATAATGATATGACCTGCGGTTACAAGAGTCTCCTTGTTAGCAAGAGCAATATCCTTGCCTGCATTAATCGCAGCAATTGTAGGCTGAACACCAATCATTCCTACGACGGCTGTAACTACTGTATCAGCCTCAGGCGCAGTAGCCACTGCAATAAGTCCATCCATGCCATGCATTATTGTAATATCCATATCAGAAAGTCTCAGACGAAGGTCGTGAGCCAACTCCTCCGAACCAACGGATACAAGGGATGGCTTATACTTTCTGACCTGCTTTTCAAACAAATCGATATTTTTGCCGCATGACATAGCGACAACAGAAAGGTCATTAGGGTTCTGAGAAACAATATCCAGCGTCTGGGTACCAATTGAACCTGTGGAACCTAAAATAGCAATTTTTGAAGCCATTAAAATTTACCTCTATACATAAAAATAATAAGCAAGATAATAAATAATCGGAGCAGTGATAATAACACTGTCGAATCTATCTAAGACACCGCCATGTCCCGGAATCAACTTGCCATAATCCTTGATATCAAAATTACGCTTTATGGCAGATGCTGCAAGGTCTCCAATCATTGAAATCAAAGCACCTATCCCACTAATAATTACAAGCGGAAGTATAGAAAAGCCCTCTACATCAGTTACCGCATTAATAACATAGCAATAAATTGCGGTAAATAACATTGCACCAATAACACCGCCTATTGCGCCCTCAACCGACTTTTTCGGAGATAACACCGGCGACATCTTATGCTTTCCGAATAGCACACCTACGCAATAAGCAGACGTATCGCATCCCCACGAGCACAGGAATATAAGCCATACAATATACTGGCCAAGCGGAAGCATTCTGGTCTGATACAAAAATGAAAGCATAACACCTACATAAAACAGACCAAAAAAAGCCGCCATAATCTGATGACTATGAAACTTCGGGTATGATAAGACAAATACTCCCAACAATAAAATCAAAAAAGCCAATACAATTACCATATTATCATTGGCAAATCCAAATCGAAGATTGAGATAATATGATGCACATGCCAGATATCCTAATATTCCGGGCAGACTCTTTTCGATTTTAAAAATACGATAGAGCTCAAACATACCAATTAAAGAAAGAATTAGCATAACCGCTAAAAGCAAATCATTGCCTGTACATATAAAAAGTAACGCCAGTGCAACAAGAATAATTCCACTGATTAGTCTGGTAATAAACATGAAGTTTTCCTTTCTTTTATTCGAAAATTAATGACTTCTTGTGGGCTACTTAAGGAAAAAGCCCACAAGAATCCCGCTTTGCGGGACAACATTTCTCCTTCGGATAAATGTTGGTATTGTCCGGTTTTTGATTTTCTGAAGAAAATCAAAAACCTATAGATTCTTGTTTTTCATCAGAAAAACAGGAATCGTAACTACCAAGAAAATAGATTTATCTATTTTCTTGTCCTGCGAAGCAGGATTCTTGCGGGAAATTTCATATTTCTTCCGCAAGAATTTAAATCCCTCCAAATCTCCGATTTCTTTTATCGTATTCCTCGATAGCCTTTCTTAATTCATCGGGTGTGAACTCCGGCCATGGGACCGGGGTAAAATAAAACTCTGCATATGCAAGCTGCCACAAAAGATAATTGGACAATCTCTGCTCGCCAGAAGTTCTAATCATAAAATCGGGATCCGGTATATCCTTTGTATCAAGATATGACGAAAACACGTCCTCATCAATATCATCTACAGAAATTCTACCATTTGATACATCCTCGGAAACCTGTCTAATGGCTCTTACCATCTCGTCACGGCTGCCATAATTGATTGCGATTGTAAGAGTAAGTCCCGTAAATTGAGATGAATACTCCGTGAGCTCCGCAATACTGCGTTGCAATTTACTGTCGAGCTTGCTCAAGTCACCAATGAATCTCACACGCAAATTGTCCTTCTTGGCTGTCTTCATACAAGTCTTGATATATTCGCCAAGAAGCTTCATCAAAGCCGTAACCTCATCATCCGGTCTAGACCAATTTTCGGTAGAAAAAGCATACATGGTAACATACTTAACACCTAAGTCATTGGCTGCTCTACATATTGTCTCAACATTTTTGGCACCGACAGTGTGGCCGTATGTGCGCGGCATCCCCTTGGACTTTGCCCATCTTCCATTACCATCAAGTATTATAGCTATATGTTCAGGAACGTTCATTAAGTTCTCCTTTAAATGAATTAAGGGAACACAAAAATTGTGCCCCCTAAAAATTATTAATCAAATCAAAAACAATTAAACTGTCATAATTTCTTTTGTCTTTGCCTCAACCGCCTTGTCTATATCGGCGATGAATCTATCAGTCATCTTTTGGCACTTGTCCTCAAGGTCTTTGATTTCGTCCTCAGAAACGCCCTCATCCTTCGAATGCTTTTTCAATGCATCAATAGCATCTCGACGAATATTACGGACTGCAACCTTGGCGTCCTCACCATGCTTCTTGACCTCCTTGGCAATGTCCTTACGGCGCTCCTCAGTAAGCTCCGGAAATACGAGTCGTACGAGCTTGCCGTCGTTGGTAGGATTGATACCGATATCTGACATGTTGATTGCCTTCTCAATCTCCTTTACCAGAGATGGCTCCCATGGCTGAATCTGGATAAGACGTGGCTCAGGAACTGTGATATTAGCCACCTGCTGAAGAGGAGTCGGAGCTCCATAATAATCAACAGTAATCCTGTCTAATATATGAGGATTAGCACGTCCTGCACGTATTGTAGTATATTCAGCCTCAAGATTTTTAAAGCTTTTTGTCATTTTGTCTTCGTAGGTTGAAAGTATATTGTCCATTAATCCTCCTTAACACACACAACTGTGCCATTAAAATTTCCTGAAATAGCCTTAACGATGGAATCCTCCTCATTGAGTGAGAAAACATACATAGGCATGTGCTGCTCCATAGCAATAATAGATGCAGTCAAATCAACTACCTTGAGCTGCTTGTCAATGACCTCCTGGATGCTGACGCGATCATATCGCTTGGCATCAGGATTGGTAGCAGGATCGCTATCATAAACGCCATCGATTGATTTGGCCAAAAGAATAACATCAGCCTCTATCTCTACCGCTCTAAGAACTGTAGCTGTATCTGTTGAGAAATATGGATGACCGGTTCCTCCGGCAAAAAAGACAACCATATCTCTTGCAAAGTATTTATTAGCTCTATCCTTTGAGTAAAGCTTGGAAAAATTGCCACACTCAAAAGGTGTGAGAACCGAGGTCTTCATTCCAACAGATCTAAAAATCTCGGATACATAGATGCAATTCATAACTGTGGCAAGCATGCCAATCTGATCTGCCTTGGTGCGATCGATATTCTCTGAAGAACGACCTCTCCAAAAATTACCGCCACCAATGACTACGCCTACCTGAATTCCATCATCAACCAGCTTCTTGACCTGACGCGCAACCATTGTACATGTCGCTTCATCGAATCCAAAGCCCTTATCCCCCGATAATGCCTCTCCACTAAGCTTTAATAATACTCTCTTCATAAAAATATATCCTTACTATTTATTATTTATCGAAAACTGAGCTCAAGTCAACGTCTGAGTATGCCTGTGAGCAGAAGCCCTCGATAACAGCACCATTATTAATCTGTACTGAACGAGACTTAATATTTCCCATAACTACTGCTGATGTGTCAACAACAACAGGTCCATTAACATCGATATCTCCCTTTACAGCGCCTGCAATAACTGCTGATGTAGCTGTAATATTTCCAATGACAACAGAGCCAACACCTACCTTGGCTGTGCCTGTAGTAACAACCTCGCCCTCTATCTTTGCTGCGTCTGCGAAAAATTCTGCTGATGAAGAATTACCGTTTACCTTTCCGGTAACCACAAGCTTGCCTGCGCAAGTAACATCACCTTTAATCTCGCCCTGTACCTCGATAGAACCGACAGACTCGATATTACCTGTAACCTTCATTCCTCCGGTAATAATCGCATTCTCATCTGATGCCTGAGTCTTTGGCTCAGCTGCTCCCATTACATCCATTGTCCTTTGTGCCTCCACCTTTGTTTCTTTTTTTGTTTCTGAGAAGAATGACTTCTTTTCAGTTTTTGGCTCCTCTACAGATGCCAATGTATCTATAGCCGGTGCTGCTTCCGGTGCATCTACCTTCTTAGATACCTGCTCAAGCAAGCCATCAAGCTTGTTAAGCTCGGATTCAACGTCAATTTCACCGTCGAGAGTGTTAACCATAACCTCTTCAGATGTAGTATCCTCTGCACCTGGTACCAGTTCCCCTACTGCATCATTGAAATCCTCTTTGAAATCCTTAAAAAAACCCATCTCTAGTCCTCCATAACTTATTCTCTATTGAACAACCCCCACGAACTGTAAAACAGTCGTATCGTCAGAAATAGGTAAAATCATTGCCCCCTCTGCCTGCAATTGTTCTATAATTTGCGGTAGTGCTTCTACTGTTGCATCTTTATTAGAAGCATCATGCATAAGCACTATAGCCGTCTTGTATTTTACCACATCAGTCATGACATTATCAATAAGTTCATCGCAAGTATAAGCCTGTGATGTAGCGTCTCCACTGACGACATTCCAGTCATAGTAAGTGGCTCCCTGCTCATTCAAGCAATTGATAAAAACAGACATGCTCAGGTTGTGAAATCCGTTTTTGCTGCCACCGGGGAATCTGTAATACTTGCAATCTACACCGGTAGTATCATATATCAAGTCATGTATCTGATTGTAGTCCTCTAAAAACGCCTCCTCAGATGAGTATATCTGAGAATAATTGTGACTGTAAGAATGCATTGCAATAGTATGACCATCCTCAACAATACGTCTATAGGTATCACCATATTCCTCAACATCCTTGCCACACACAAAAAATGTAGCTTTCACATTGTAATCATCTAATATATCCAAAATCTCCTCGGTATTCTCACTCGGGCCATCGTCGAAAGTAAGATAGACCTTGGGAACATCACCCTCCTCGGCATCATTTTCAGGATTATAGACCTCGTACAAATCCTCTAATAACTCATCATCAGCCAGCCCTGCGGAATCCTCGACATCCTCCGTCTGAGCAATTTTGCTCGACAAATTGTCAATCTGCCTCTGCAAAGAAACTATCTTTGCACATAAAAAAGTCATAACAAAAAGAGTCAATAGCATAAAGAGTACAATCGTGGTGACAATCATCTTCTTCATACGAGCGACTCTTTTTCTTTTGGCTCTTTGTCTTTCTAAACTATCATTTGACCCATCCAATTCCATTAATCCTCCCCCGAATGTTGCTTTTATAATTTTAACACAACAATAATATAAATCAAAGTAAAAAAGGCCCGGGATAAAATCCCGAGCCTTTAATAAGCAAATAAATTATCAAAATCTTTGTTTTCAAAAATTAAGCATTCATCTGAGCTGCAACTTCTGCTGCGAAATCCTCGTTCTTCTTCTCAAGGCCCTCGCCTGTCTCGAAGCGAACGAATCTCTTAACAGAAAGATTAGAACCTGTCTCCTTAGAAACCTGCTCCAAATACTTAGCAACTGACTGCTTGCCATCCTCAGCCTTAACATAAACCTGATCTAAGAGACAAACTTCCTTGAGCTCCTTAGATACACGTCCCTCGATAATGCCATTGATAACCTTCTCAGGTTTCTGCGACTCCTTAGGATCGTTCATGATCTGAGCAAGAAGAATCTCCTTCTCGTGCGCGATGTAATCTGCAGAAACCTCATCACGGCTAACATACTTTGGATTAAGAGCTGCAATCTGCATAGCGATATTCTTTGCTGCTTCCTCTGTAGCGTCAGTCTTGTCTCCAGCCATATCAAGGATAACGCCGATACGACCATCACCATGTGTATATGTAACTACGAATCCGTCAGATACAACTTTCTCAAATCTACGAAGAGAAAGCTTCTCGCCGATTGTAGCAACCATCTCTACGTGCACATCATTAACTGTCTTTGATGAATCCTCTGCCCACTTCTCAGCAAGAAGCTCATCAACAGTAGTAACATCAGACTTAAGGATTTGGTTTGCAACCTTCTCAACATATGTCTGGAACTTCTCATTCTTTGCAACAAAATCTGTCTCTGAGTTAACCTCGAGAACAACAGCTGTGTTGCCATCAACTACAACCTTGCAGATACCCTCTGCTGCGATACGAGATGCCTTCTTTTCCGCCTTTGCAGCACCATTCTTACGAAGGAGCTCGAAAGCTGCATCCATATCACCGTCGCACTCTGAAAGTGCCTTTTTACAATCCATCATACCTGCGCCAGACTGCTCGCGAAGGTCTTTTACCATTGCTGCTGTAATAGCTGCCATATTATTATGCCTCCTCTACTTCTGCTGACTCCTCAGCAACTTCGTTCATCTCACCCTGCTTTGCCTCGATAACAGCATCTGCCATCTTTGAAACGATAAGCTTAACTGCACGAATAGCATCATCATTACCAGGGATTACATAATCAAGCTCGTCAGGATCACAGTTTGTATCGCAAACACCTACAAGTGGAATACCAAGTGCATGTGCCTCATCAACACAGATGTGCTCCTTCTTAGGATCGATAATGAAGATAACATCAGGAATGCGATTCATCTCCTTGATACCGCCAAGAACCTTTGTAAGCTTCTCCTGCTCCTTCTTGATCTGAGTAACTTCCTTCTTAGGAAGAACATCGAATGTACCGTCAGCTTCCATCTTCTCGATTTCTTTTAAACGAGCAATTCTTGTCTGAACTGTCTTGAAATTGGTGAGCATACCACCAAGCCATCTCTCGTTGACATAGAACATGCCACAACGCTCTGCCTCTGATGCGATAGCATCCTGAGCCTGCTTCTTTGTACCAACGAAGAGAATTGTGCCGCCCTGCTGAGCAACATCAAAAATAACATCGTATGCTTCGTCTACCATACCTACAGACTTCTGAAGGTCGATAATGTGAATACCATTACGCTCTGTGTAGATATAAGGAGCCATCTTAGGGTTCCATCTACGTGTCTGATGTCCAAAGTGAACACCTGCCTCAAGTAACTGCTTCATTGAAATAACACTCATTTTAATACCTCCTGGTTTGTTTCTTCCACATAATTCATTCTGACAAACACCCGGCCTGCAACAGGTTGGGAACCAAATGTCAGTCCTTATGTGTGTATTTTCAACAGCCCTTAAAATTTACCATAAAAAAGCAATAACTTCAATAAAAAAATCAAAGTTATTGCTAAAATACAAAAAATTCACATTTAAATCAGCTATTCTCCTGCCTTTGGCGTTTCGGGAGTAGCCTCAGGAGCTGAAGTGTTTCTATTTGCCTGCTTTGTAACAAGCAGTGCAACCAAATCATCCCAGGAACTGTCAGAGCCAACATAAAAAGTACCGGCCTGTATCCTGTCATCAACTCCGAGTCGATTCATATATTTATTGAATGCATCCGAATCATCAATAAGCCCCGCCTGATAAAGATGATAGGCAACTGTATTGGAGCTTTCTCCGGCTCGTACGGTAAATGCCACATACGTCACGCTTGTATCACTGCTATCGCTGTCATCCACCTCAGCATCCGTAGATTCGTCAAGTTCTATATCATCATTCTCCGAGTCATCCGAAGTATCTGCGGCAACCACGGATTTAATATCCTCTACAACAGTATCAACGCCCGAGACAAACTCTTCAATCTCCTGCGCCTCAGAAGATATCTCCTCAGAAGAATCCGCATCCTCCACTACTGCCTCGTCTGTAGAATCATCAGAATCCTCCATAACCATACCAAGCTCTGTGGCTTTCTCAATTATCTCTTCGTCAGTCAATTCCTTGCCATAATTGTATGTCTTATTATAGAAGGACGATAGCATCAGGATAAGTGTCGCAACTATCAGCCCAATCCCGGCTCCTCTAAGATAATATTTCAGCTTCATGCTCTTTCCTCCTTGTAAAGTCCAAGGACGAACTTAACCTCACCTAGGCCTCTGCCTAGTTTTTTGGCTATTTCAACCTCTGAAAGTCCCATATCATGAAGATTTAATATATCAATATTACCATTGCTATCATTTGAATCACCCGCTGCCTTACTATCAGAAAATCGTTCTGCCAAAGCCTCATCAAATGATATAGGCACAGGCTCCGGAGCCATATTCTTGCTGAGCTTCTCATTAAGCTGTGCCTCTTTCTGCTGTAGCTCAAGCTCCTTATCATTAATAAGTTCCAGCTTTTTTGCAACTGATTTGTCAAGTACAGTCAATGTATCCTGAAGCGATGTCAATTCCCTGGTCATCTCTGTAATCGAGGCCTGTTTCTCATTGAGCATTGAATACATAAATGTAACCTCTTTATGCGACCTGTCAACCGACTCCAGTACATTGTCCGAATACTCGGAAATCTCCATTATCTTATTATTGGTCTCGATATCGGTTTTGCGGTCAAGAGTCAGCATTGCATCATCAATACGCTCCGCTAAAACATCCTCCATGTCGACTCTGGCATCTGCCATCTTGTCCTTGATTATCTCATCAATCTGATCCTTGGTCAGCTTTTGGAGATTCTCCTTATCAGAATTCGATAATTTTTCTGAAACAAAAAAACTCCCAACGACCAGGCAAAGCCCGATAATCAGGAGTACAATTTCAAGTATAGTCATTATTGCCCCCTCTTTATACTCTCATATCAAAGGATGTCATCGGCTTTGGCGAAACCTTACCATCCCCCTGAAGCTTCTGGTCCTTTACAATCTTGGGGGCCTTCTTCCGCTGTTTGTTGCCCTCGTACCCCTTGCCATTTCCCTCTCGGTCATAGCTGTCTTCCTTTTTCTGGGTCTCCTCAAGATTATTTACCTGCTTCTGCTGCTGTTCCTGCTTTTTCTCAACCTCAACCGATAGGTTGGATTGTTGCATAACAGACTTTTGGTCATCATTTGCTTTTGTTTGGCTAACCTCACCGGTATTTTGAATCATACCGTTAAAATTAATAGGACTAATTGACATAATACGAAACCCTCCGCTACTAGGCCTAAGTATTGTCTACAGTTCTCTATATTAATGTATCAGAATTCCCATATAATCGCCAAGTACATTTCTCATTTTTTGAAGCGCCTTGGTGTGTAATTGGGAAACTCTTGATTCAGATACCTCCAGGGTTGCGCTGATTTCCTTTAATGTCATATCCTCATAGTAATAAAGCAAGATGACATTGCGTTCCTTCTCTGTCAACAAATCAAGAGCTTCTTTCAGCTTTTCAGAAAGCTCCTGTTTGGAAATATTGTCTTCGGGCTGAATGAAGTGGGAATTATGCTCCGCCTCCATCACAGGTTCATTGCCCGCCTCAACAAATTCATTCAAGGAAACAACATTGGTGACATTAAGCTGTGACTGCCATTTTGAAAATTCATCAGAAGAAATCTTTAATTCTTTTGCAACATCCTCGTCCGTTGCAGCATGCCCCGTTCTTGCCTCGATAGATTTGATAGCCTCATCGATCATCCTCTGACGCTGTCTGATTGTGCGAGGAATCCAATCCATCTTGCGTATCTGGTCCAAAATAGAACCTCTGATACGAAGGCTGGCGTAGGTCTCAAATTTCACATCCTTCGCCAAATCAAACTTATCAATGGCGTCAATAAGTCCGAAAATACCGTAGCTACATAAATCCTCATACTCTACAGTATTCCCAAGATACATACAAAGACGACCCGCAACAATCTTTACGAGCGGTGCATATTCAAGAATTAATTGTTCTCTAAGCTCTGCTGTCGGATTAACCTTGTACTTGTCCCAGAGCTTTTCTCTGTCACCTGCCTTCATTTATGCCCCCTTGCATTGTCAGAGTATTTATTGTACCTCCTCCTCTGACTCTAATGTAATGTCCTTGGAAGGCTCCTCTGCCTCCTCCGTCTCCTCCGGATCCCCGATTTTTTCCATGTCGGGAACCTCGGAATCAATGATAGGTGTCTCATCCAAGGTTTTGAATGAATAATCAAGAATCATCTTGATTATAGTGCCCATCACCAAAAATATTACAACTGTAATTAGTAATCTGCTGACAAAAACACCAAACTCTACATGCTGCATAATAGAAATAACACAAGAAATAAATGCAGCCGCCAATGTAATAATTATCGGGACCGGTTTTGTGTTCATTTATGCCTCCCTAAAACACTGTAATATTTGAAATCAAATAATCTTTAACGGCTTGCCAACCGCCTTGATATAGTATTCCCCGGTCTCACTATATAACTCTACTGTTCGACCATAATTCAGACCGCAATCCTCCGCAACGAGTCGCACTCCCAATTGCTTGAGCTTTGCTCTGCTGGCCTCAGCATTACGCTGACCTACATTAATGCTGTTTTCAGAAGCCCCGGCCATCTCAAACATTTTGGCGCCGCCTGCAATTTTCGCAACAAGCTTAGCCTTATTAGCCCCCGCTTTAAGCATATCATCATATAGCTTTTGTATACCGGTATCAGCAAATTTTGCAATATTGGAATTGTTCCTGATTGCAGTACTGTCCGGAAGCATGATATGAGCTAATCCGCTGATTTTGGTAGAGGGATCATATATCGCAATACCAATACATGAGCCTAATCCAATTGTAGTCAGCGCATCAGGAGCTTTGCAAATCTTAAGATCGGCCATACCGACTTTAATCATTTGCCCCATAGTTCCCTCTCCTTAAACTGGTATGCCAAGTGATTTCAAAATCTTTTCGTAGGAATCTTCTTCGGGCATCAGAATAAAGTGGCCCTGAATTCCCAGCTCGTCTGAAAACTTTGTGTTAATAAACAACGCATTATCCCCGAATATACCAAACTGTACAGCAGGCACAGACAAAATCGCCGCCGCCATATCTACCGCCACAAACGGTACCGTTGGCGTAATCGTAAGATTTGTAAGTCCGGAAAGCGCAGACAAATATGAACCTGCGATGATATTTCCTATTTCTTTGATGGCTGATAAATCCATTTCATCAAATGCCTCAGCATAATCATCAGGTCTCATCATAAGGCGATTGACAATATGATGAGCAGATGTCATATCCATAAGAAACATCATGGAACCATCAATATCCCCCTCCACGCCAAGGAGGATGCCGACAATGATATCATCCTCAGCACCGATAGCTGTCCCTAATTCCTCTACGGGAAGAAAAGAAACAGTGGGTACAGACATATCTATTCTTAGGCCAAGCATATTGGCGATGGCAGTTGTTGCGTTGCCAGCGCCAATATTACCTATTTCCTTTAAAACATCAAAATACTTAGTATTTACTTCGTTGAGTGTGAGCATATATTCCTCCCAAAATCTTCTTGGTAAAGCTCGCTATTATTACGAAGCCTCATTTTCACCAATTATAGAGTTAATTTCAAAAATAGAAATAAGCTCATCTCCGTTAGTTCCTACTCCATTAATGAAAGAGTTCTTGCTCTTGAGCGTTGAAGAAGGTGCCTCTATATCGTCCTCAGAAAGCGAGAGAACTTCCTTTACTTCATCGACAATAACTCCGATAAGCCCATTATTCTCAAGCTTGAGAATAATAATACGGGAAGCATCTGTGAATTCATCATCCTCAAGATTCATCCTGCGTCTGAGACTCATTACAGGAACAACCTCGCCACGAAGATTGATAACACCGCGATAATATGACGGCGACTTTGGAACTCTGGTGATTTTGCTCATTCGAACAATATTATCGATATAGGAAATATCTATACCGTAATGCTCGCCACCAATTTTTACCACAATGTATTGTACTTTTTCCTTTTCAACAACATCATACATAGCCAAATCTGACATGGATTCCACCTCCTACTAAATAACCGCATTAACATCAAGAATCATAGCGATTTCACCATCACCAAGGATTGTTGCGCCGCTAATGAGCTTGTTGTTATCCAGCTTTCCAAGTGACTTGATAACGATTTCCAGCTGTCCGATGAGATTGTCAACGATAATACCGCCAAGAGTCTCACCCTTCTTACATACGACAACTGTCATGTACTCATCCTCTGTCTCCTTAGGTTCAAAGTCAAGGATCTTATCGAGGCGGATAAGAGGAATAACCTGTCCACGAAGATGTATAACCTCTTTAGATTCAACATATTTGATATCAGAAACAGGTATATTTTCAATGTTCATGATTGAAGCAAGAGCAATAGCGTATTTCTCGTCTCTAACCTCAACCATAAGAGCCTGAATGATGGCTAGTGTCAATGGAAGTCGTACAGTAAAGGTTGAGCCTTCGCCCATTACAGACTTGACCTCTACATCTCCACCGAGGGCCTCAATATTACTCTTTACAACGTCAAGACCAACGCCTCGACCCGAAATATCTGTAATCTGTTTTGCCATTGAAAATGATGGCATGAACAGAAAATCTATAATTTCCTTTTGAGAAAGATTCTCTGCCTCTTCAGGTGTTACAAGACCTCTCTCTATAGCTTTGTCTCTTACCTTGTCGGTGTTGATGCCGGCACCGTCATCACCAACCTCAATGATGACATTATTGCCCTCCTGAAAAGCGTTAAGGAAAATATTTCCCGCTTCCGGCTTGCCTGCAGCCTTTCTTTCCTCAGGAGTCTCAATACCATGATCGGCTGAGTTTCTAAGTAAATGCTGTAACGGATCACCAATCTGGTCAACAACGGTTCTATCAAGCTCGGTATCCTCACCTGTCATGACAAGCTCCATTGGCTTGTTCAGCTTGCGGCTGAGGTCACGAATCATTCGTGGGAACTTATTTACAACAGATTCAATAGGAACCATTCGAACCTTCATGACCGATTCATGCAAATTGGTTGTAATACGCTCCAGGTACTCAATATTCTCATGCAATACCTGGGCATCAATATTGCCACTGCCGTCACCACTCTGTGATGCCAGCGAGTTCTTTGCGATGATAAGCTCTGATACCTGGTTCATCAAAGCATCAAGCTTTTCAATATCTACACGGATTGTACGAGATACAACCGGCTTGTTTGCAGGTGCGTTTGACTTGCCACCAGCTGACTTTGCTGCAGGTGCAGGTGCTGCAGGTGTAGCCGCAGGTGCAGGTGCTGCAGCTGCCGGTGCTGGCGCTGCCTCTGCAGGTGTTGCTTCCTGTGCAGGTTCCTCCTTCTTTTCGTACATATCCGGAGTAACCTTTTCTGCCTCTATTGAATCAATCTCAGAAACAGTCTTGATTGCCTCTAATATAGGATCAAGCTCAGATTCTGTTGAAAGAATGAACGAAAAGTCAAACTCAAATTTCTCATCCTCGATGTCACTTGAGCTGGGATCAAAAACCATAATCTCGCCGAAGTCTTCCACTGCCTTAAATACAAGGAAGGCTCTAGCTGCCTTAAGGAGACACTCCTTATTGATATGAACTGTAAAACCAATAAGTCCCTTCTCCACCTTAAGCTTCTCAACGGTCTCCGGATCTATCTTGATATTCTTGAACAACGGTCCATCGCCGGTTGCAGAATCGCCCTCATCAGATTCGGTTGCATCTGCGCCATCTGCTGCCGGAGCGGCATCACCGGCAGGAGCAGCCTCGCCCCCCTCGGCCTGCTTCAAATAATCGTTGAGCTGGGTAATGAGAACCTCATTATCCTCAGTTCCTTCGTTTGAAGTAGCCTTTACAGTGTCCAAATATCCCTCAATCGCATCAAGACATCTGAAAAGAATATCTATCAAAGTAGAATTGACTGTAACATTTCCACTACGGACTTCCTGGAACACATTCTCCATATCATGGGTAAGATGCTGCATTCTCTTGAATCCCATAGTACCAGCCATACCCTTCAGAGAGTGGGCTGCGCGGAAAATCTCATTAACCGTGTCCATGTTATCAGGCTCTTTCTCTAATATCATGATATTATCAGAGAGCTCTTGAATATGAGTTGCTGTCTCATCGATAAAGATATCTAAGTATTGACTTACATCCATCTCTTAACCTCCAAGTTTCTTAACAATTGAATTAGCTACAGATTTTAGTGGAACAACCTCGTTTGATAAGCCTCCTTGTTCCACCGCCTTCGGCATTCCATAAACAACACATGTGGAAGCTTCTTGCGAAATTACGTAAGTCTTTTTGTAATTATTCAGGTATCTGATTCCTTCCGAACCATCAGCGCCCATGCCAGTGAGAACCACACAGAGTATCTCATCAAAACTGCATTTGGTCAGGCTACGGTACATCACATCTGCACACGGCTTTAAGCTGTTGACCGGTGGTTCATCACTAAGGTGACAATAAGCCTCATGACTTCCGTTTTCGCAGATTTCCATGTGCTTACCTCCGGGTGTAATGTACACGCAACCCGGTTTGAAAAATTCTCCATCCTCAGCCTCCTTTACCTTAATCGATGAAATCTGATTGAGTCTGGACGCTAAAGAAGCGGTGAACCCCTGTGGCATATGCTGTACCAAAACAAGCGGACAAGTGAGATTTGCAGGCAACATTGGAATAAATGTGTGCAATGCCTGCGGGCCACCTGTCGAGCAAGCAAGCGCAATAATGCGTCGTCCACTCTTGGAAGAACCCATTCTCGGAGCAGCCGGCGGAATATCATCTGATGCACTATTTACATTAGATGAGCTTGCCGCCCTTGGCTCGGGTCTTGTGGTTTGTCTTGGCTCAGGTCGTGTAGATGTACCAGGTTGTGTTGTCCTCGGTGGTTTTTGACCATTTTTGATTGAATCAAGAATCGCTCTTGCATCCTGGGTCTTTTGACTTGCCGAGGCTCTGGTACCAGAAATACTGTCAACCGCTGATGTCGAATTATTCTTCGAGGCGATTGTCTTGAATGAACTCATCTTGGTGCAATTGCGCATCGAATTCATTAAATCTCTGGCAAATATCTCTCTGGTCTCGCCAGTAGAGCGAACCGGCTTGACTACGAAATCCAACGCTCCTAACTCTATAGCTCTGATGGTGCTGTCTGCATCCTCTTTTAATATAGAGCTAACCAGCATTACATTAAACGGAATCTTTTCTTTGGTAAGTCTCTCCAAAAGTTCCAGTCCGGTCATCTTTGGCAAAACCATGTCCAAAACAATTATGTCAAAGGATTGGTTCTTTATTTTGTTGTAAGCATCTTCGCCGTCTGCACTAACGTCGACAACATGAAAATCACTATCTGCGTTGATAATATCACAGATAATCCTTCTCATGAGTGCAGAGTCATCAACAACTAAAATCTTATACATTTTTCTATCCTTGGTCCTTTTTCCTTAATCTGCGATCTTCGTCGAAAATGTATTTAATTATTGTCTCCCTGTCCTCAGGTTCTTTGAATAAAAATTCTATTCGATGCTCAAAAACATGCAGGTCTTTATAGTAGACTGTTTTCACCTTTCTTGCGATAGTGTTAATCTGCTTTCTAAAGCCCGGCGCCTCGAGAATAAACGAACAATACAAAAATCTCTCAGACTCAATATCCTTTTCCGAGTGAAAACGGGCTCCTCCTCCGCTGATGTCTAAAATGGTGCCCTTAATTGCATCGCCGTATGTATTACCGTATCTTTCCAGGTCGTCCTCCACCATCTCCATATTAGGAAGAAGTGCAACATCCCTTGGAACAGGCAATCCCCTTATGGGTATATAACACGGAAATCTGAAATAATCACGTCTTTGGACCTTTTTCAGCTTTCCGTCCGGAACAAAAACATAAACAGGGAAGTTTTCTAATTTGCCACGCTGGGTAATAAGTCCCGAAAGCTGAAACATCCCTGTACGCCCAGTGTTAAAAACGGCTATAAATGGGACATTCATGGGAATTGTCACTGTATGCCCCTGCCTTGTGGGGATATGAAAAACAATCTCATCCTTTTTCGTAATCCCAAAAACACTGGATATATAGACACTTCTATCGGCCTCAATATCTTCTTCTACATCTGAATTAGTGCTGGCAAAAGTAAGTTCTATCGGGGTGCCAGGCTTAAGATCGATAATCTCCATAGTCATGCCCTATCCCTTAGAAGTGAATTAAATATTTGAGAAACTCCCCATCTGTAATGGGTTTTTTCATCCTTCTGTAAAAGCCTCAGTGCAAGCGCATCGTAGCTTTTGGCGGCTTTTGACTGAGGGTATTCTATGGACACAACCTTTTGATTACGCACTGCCTTCTCCAAAGACTGGTCATATGGTATGTGCCCCAGATAATCCAAATTACCATTAAGAAACTTCTTCACTACAGAAAGCATCTTGTCGTAAACCGCCCTGCCCTCAATATCGCTGCCTACTTTATTGGCAACAAGATGGACATTTGTGCCCCCCTCCAAATATTTAGGGCTCTTGTACATAGCCTTCATGAGCGAATAGGAATCCGTCAGGGAGCTGGGCTCAGGAGTAGATATAAGCACGACCTCCGGAGAAGCCAACACAAATTCCATTACCTGATCAGAAACCCCCGCACCGGTATCTATTATAAGAATATCACATAAATCATTTAAAAGTGATAGGTTGTGGACTAAAAACGCAATTTGTTCACGATTTAGGTTGTTAAGTCCAACCACTCCGGAGCCACCGGAAATAAATCCAATCCCCATAGGACCTGTAGTTATAATATCCCGGATACTCATTCCCTTAAAAATCACATCCGACAGATTATGGCTTGGAACCGTACCAAACATTACCTCTACATTTGCAAGTCCAAAATCGGCATCAAGAATGATTACCTTTTTGCCCATACGGGAAAAACACACCGCAAGATTGACAGCTGTATTCGATTTACCTACACCGCCCTTGCCCGAAGTGATTGTGATAACCTTGGTATTTTCAACAGCTCGGATATTCTGGGACTTTATGATGTTTCGTAAATTCTCAGCCTGATCCATCTAGTTTCCTCCCAAAAGCTGTTTTACCAATCTCTGCGCATTTACAACCTCAATGTCATCTGGAACGTTCTGTCCGGTGGTAATATAGGATAAAGGCGCACCGGAATGAAGCTTTATATTGAAAATATTTCCCAGACTTTTTGTTTCATCAAGCTTGGTAAAAATAAGATTGAACGCGGTAAACTCCATGTAAGAATCCACTATATCAACCAAATCCTTCTGCTTTGTAGTTGCAGAAAGCACGAGAAAAACCTCACTGTCATATATATTATCAAGAGCCGTCACAAGTCGCTTTGTGTCCGTTCTCTGTTCCTCGTTTCTATGAGAAAATCCAATTGTATCTACCAATATAACCTCTAAATCGGAGTTTTCTCTCGCCTGCTTCTTGACCGTGTCAAGCAATTCGTCAGCTGAATAAATGACATTCAACGGGACTCCTAATATATTGGCATAAGTCTGAAGCTGATTTGCTGCTGCCATTCTATAAGTATCTGCAGTAATCAGTCCTACCTTTTTACCCTCAAGCTTGAACTTAGAAGCAATCTTTGCAATTGTAGTTGTTTTGCCAACACCTGTAGGCCCTATAAAGAAAACAACCTTGGGGCGTCTCGTTCCTACAGAAATCTGAACCGGCGTCCCTAGCTTGAGCACCATCTTCTGGTATACAGACGAAAGCAGATTATCCAGTGAATGGCTGGTCTGAAGAACCTTATCCATGTCCTCCAAAACCTGATTAATATATTTTTCCTGCACCTCGTTTTCAAGCAAAACATTGTAAAGCATCTTTACAAAGACATGATTGTCATTGTCAATCGAAAGCTTTTCAGAAACCCTATTAGCCTCGCCCGGAAAATCCTTTAGTCTGTCATCGCTGTCATACAAAGGAATATCCTTATTATCGGACTGTCTGGTGGTCTTTACAGGAGCACCTTTCGGCCTTGAATAAGTAGCTTCGTACAGCTTTGCCCGTGGAACATTGTCAGATAAAGGTTCGAAATCTCCTACTGTCATATCAACCATACTCGAAGCCTCCTGTTCTTTTGAATATATCTGCTCATTTGAAACCGACTGCTCTTTTTCCTCCGAAAATGTATTTACTGATGCACCCTGTGCCTCTAACACCTGATTCACCGCAGAAAATGCATCCTTTAGCTTAAGAGCATCCTCTGCTGTTGTCTCGGCGACAGGTCCTCTTGTCCCAACAGACTGTGCTAATGAATCTATATTATCTTCATTGGCTGACCCATTTTGATTTGCGCTATCATTTGGCACTGCAAAAGCCCTGGCATCCTCAGAGAATCCATCATCCTCAACAGCAGCCGTGACCTCATAAGTACTGCCTTTGAATAATCCTGCCAGCCCCTTAGGCTTGACCTCTTTAATATTCATAATGACAGCCGCGTTACCCAAGGCCTCTCTGGCCTTTTCCTTTGCTTCTTCTTCAGTTTTTCCGGTGTATTTGTTTATTGTCATTTATTTATCCCGTAACCATTCCTACTGATGAAAGTTCCACATTTGAATCAATTTCATTGTATGACACAACTATAAGATCCTTTATGTAATCCTGCGTCATGCTCTTAAAATACATACGAACTATCGGAGAAGTGACAACAATCGGCGTTCGACCCAACTCTTCAACCTTTTTAATGTTCTCCTCGAGAGATTCTATAATTGCTTTTATCCGCTCGGGGTCAAGTGTCAGGTATGCTCCCTGCTCTGTCTGTTTTACCGATGCCATAATATCCTGCTCAACCTTTGGATCGACTGTAATAACCTGCGTTACCTCGTTAGCGGCAAAATATCTTCCGGATATAGCTCTCTTAAGTCCCTGTCGAACATACTCTGTAAGGACATCGGTATCGTGAGTAGATGTGGCATGATCTGCTAAAACTTCGAATATTGTAAGTAAATCTCGAATAGAAACGCCCTCTGACAAAAGATTTTGTAAAACCTTTTGTACATCTCCAAGCCCAAGTAGCTTCGGTATAAGCTCTTCGACAATAACCGGATTTGATTCCTTGAGATTGTCCACAAGATTTTGTACATCCTGTCTCGTCAAAAGCTCTGCAATATGGCTTCTGATTACCTCCGTCAAATGTGTGGCTATAATTGATGGCGGGTCAACTACTGTATAGCCAAGGCTCTCTGCCCTCTCACGCTGACTCTCTGTGATCCACATCGCCGGCAAATGAAACGACGGCTCAAATGTAGGAATACCTGTAATTTCCTCCTCTACATATCCTGGATTCATAGCCATATAATGATCAAAAAGTATCTCGCCTTCAGTGACCTGAATTCCCTTTATTTTGATTATGTATTGGTTAGGATTAAGTTGAATATTGTCTCGCAATCGTATAATCGGGACAACAGTACCAAGCTCTAATGCTATCTGCCGTCGTATCATAACGACTCTATCAAGCAAATCGCCGCCTTGATTTACATCAGCAAGAGGAATTATTCCATAGCCAAATTCCAATTCAATAGGATCAACCTGCAAAAGTGAAACAACATTTTCCGGCTTTCTGATTTCCTCCGCCTCGGTTTCGGAAGCCTCCGTCTCCTGAACGATTTCTTCCTCCCCGATTGTCTTTTGCATCGTGTAACCCGTGATTATAAACACAGCACCAAACGCGATAAACAAAACCGGATTAAGAGGCGTCAAAACGCCAAGAATAATCATCGATGCTCCTACTAAATACAGTACTTTTGGTATACCAAATAATTGTTTTACAAGAGTTCCGGAAAAATCAGCAGCCTTTGATCCCTTAGTAACAAGTATACCTGTTGAAAGAGAAATCAAAAGCGAAGGAATCTGTGAGCAAAGGCCATCACCTATTGTGAGGATTCCAAACTGCTGAATCGCCTCAGCAAACGGCAAGCCCTGATTAAGCATTCCCATTACGGTTCCGCCTGCCAAATTGACAACTGTAATGATAAGACCGGCTGTGGCATCTCCTTTTACGTACTTTGTAGCACCATCCATAGCGCCAAAGAATGCCGATTCATCCTGAATCTTCTGGCGTCTTGCCTTGGCCTCCTCATCATCAATTGCACCTGTATTCAAATCTGCATCTATGGCCATCTGTTTACCCGGCATAGCATCGAGTGTAAATCTTGCTGATACCTCAGCTACACGCTCGGAACCTTTATTGATAACCATAAACTGGATAATTATCAGTATTAAGAAAATAATGGCGCCAATAACAAGATTGCCGCCGCCGACAAATTGACCGAATGTAGCAACTACGTTTCCAGGATTGCCGGTTGTCAAAATAAGTCTCGTAGATGAAACGTTTAGGGCAATTCTAAAAATAGTTGTAAAAAGAAGTAATGTAGGGAAGAACGACATATCTAGCACTTCCTGCACAAAAATGGTGTTCATCAAGATAATGAGGGCCACCGAGATATTAAGAGCAAGCATTATATCAAGGAGTACATTAGGAATAGGAATGATAAAAAAGCTGACAGCAGCAAGCAAATATGCGGCTATTCCGACATCAGCTTTGTTAATCTTTGCTGCAAGTTCCATAACTACTCCCTCCTTTCTTCATCCTAGCCTGCCTTATTGGTGTAAACCACAGCTAAAATCTCAGCAACCGCCTGATAGAGCTCCGGCGGAATAACTTCATCAACCTCCACCGTAGCATATAACGCTCGAGCCAAAGGTTTGTTTTCAATAATAGGAACATCCGCCTCCTTGGCGGCCTCCTTGATACGATTTGCAAGATAATCCTCGCCCTTTGCCAATACCCTAGGTGCCTCGTCAACTGTATTATCGTACTTTATTGCGACGGCAATATGGGTTGGGTTCGTAATAACAACGTCAGCCTCGGGGACATTTTTCATCATTCTCCGCCTAGAGCTCTCCATCATCCTCTGGCGCTGTTTACCTTTGATCTGAGGATCTCCTTCGGCGTTTTTATATTCGTCCTTGACCTCCTGCTTCGTCATCTTCATCTCATCCTTGAATTTCCATTTCTGATATGCATAATCAACAAATCCAAGGATAATGTATACAATGGCTATCCTAATGCCTATATCAACTATAATCTGAAAAATAAGACTTAACGCCTGTCCTAAGGTAATATCATACATTAGGAAAATATTTTTCAGCTGATCTCTCACACCTAAATATGCTATATAAAAAACTATTGTTATCTTGGCTATTGCTAATAACAAATTCATGATAGCCTGCTTAGAAAAAATTCTTTTAAATCCATTTACGGGATTAAATTTACTAAGCTTGGGCTGGAGAGGCTTGGTCGTCGGCTTCCACCCTGCTTGAACGAGTTCAACTACAAATGTGGTTGCGTATCCTATAACCATAAACGGCATCGCTATAAGCAACATCTTTTTTATTGTTTCAATCAAAATTGCTGATATTGTGGCAACTGAAAGTCCTCCCCCTTCCATCTGGACAATATCGGGAATTATGGAATAAATCCAGGCAAATATCTCTTCGAATTTGCCCCCGGCAAAGGAAAAGAAAATTCTTATACTAAGAAAAAACGCCAAAAGCGAGAATCCGTTTGATATCTCCTTGCTTTTTGCAACCTTGCCATCCTTTCTGGCGTCAGAGAGTTTCTTTTGGGTTGGCTCCTCGGTTTTTTCACCGCCCTCGCCATCTTTTGCAAAAAATTGTAGATTATATGAAATTAAAAGGCGTTTTTCTTTTTCATACATCAATATAATCCCCGTATAAATAATGACATCATCTTCTTCATCTCCTCGAAAATAAAGGATGCAATGTTTGGAAGAAGAAATACCGTCAAAAACAAAATGGCAAATCCAACGATGATTTTCAGCTGAGCACCTACAGAAAACATGTGAATCTGTGGTGCAACCTTGACCATGACACCAAGTATTGCATTAAGTATCATGATGACCGCAAACACAGGTAGCTGTATTCTGAAAGCAATAACAAATATATCTGAAATAAATGTAATAAGCGAGCTTGCCAACGAATCCCACCTAAACACTGTCCCACCGATGGGAATGAGTGTGTAGGCATCGCAAAAAGTCCTAAAAATGAATCTATGCATTCCAGATATTATGAGAAGCAGCATTATAAACTGATTATACATTGTACCGGTAATCGCTGTGGTAGTCTGCAGATTCGGATCATATTCCTGCGCCATGGACAATCCAATATTCATATCTATAAGATGTCCCGCAAGTAGAATAATAAAATTGCAACAATAGGCCGCAAACCCGATTATTAGCCCGGTAACAGCTTCCCTGACAACTAAAAAAGCATATCCTGTGACCGTGGAATAGTTGAGCTCCTCAAAAGAAACGACAAAATACAACATAAAGGCGACAACAGCCGAAAAGCCAATTTTTGCCCTTGCCGGTGTATTACTTGTGTTAAAAAAAGGTGCCACAACAACGAACATGGATATGCGAGTTAGTATAAGCAAATAATATTCAAAATTTTGTAAAGTAAAATCTACACTAAACATAGGACATGCTAGCCGAGGTAAATGCTAAAGTTTGCCCAAAGGTTCGTAATGTACTCGGTCAGCGTAGTCATCATCCAGGGGCCAAAGAAAAGTAACGCTGCAAACACTCCGACTATCTTGGGAATGAATGTAAGCGTCTGCTCCTGGATGGACGTAACCGTTTGGAAAATGCTGACCAGTAGACCAATAGACAAGGAAACTAGAAGCAACGGCAATGATGTAATAAGTAATGTGTAGATTGAATCTCTAACGATATCTAGTACCTGACCTTCAGTCATAACCTATTCTCCTCGTAATTGTAACAAGACTCCCCGTGAAATCTCGTCCCCTAATAAAAAGTTTTCACTAACCCGCCAATTACCAAATCCCATCCATCTACCAATATAAACAACAATATCTTGAAAGGTAGCGATATTGTGGTGGGTGGAAGCATCATCATACCCATTGACATAAGTACGGATGCGACAACCATATCAATAACTATAAATGGTATATAGATTAGGAATCCAATTATAAATGCTGTACGAAGCTCTGATAGAACAAAGCTAGGTACTAAGACAGTAAATGGAACATCATCCAGCTCATCATAGGTGATTCCGGAAATATCGCAGAAAAGATTGAGATCCTTGGTCTGCGTCTGACCATACATAAACTCGCGCACCGGCTGGATAGCGGCATCTATTGCCTCCTCTTGAGTAATCTCGCCGGCATCAAATGGATCAATGGCATCCGTTTTAATCTGCGTTAAGGTAGGAGACATAATGAATAATGTCAAAAACAACGCCAAACCAATCAATACCTGATTAGGTGGCGCTGTATTAGTACCTATGGCAGCGCGAACGAAATGTAGCACAATGATGCATCTTGTAAAAGATGTCAACATTATCAGAATTGATGGCGATAGAGAAATAATCGTCAACACCAAAAGCATTCTGAGTGTCGCTGAAAAATTCCCGGATTCTCCGTCGAAGGTCAAGGAAAAGCCTTCGTCACCAACCTTTTCATCTGAAGAATTAGGCGCATTGCTTGTAGCGCCATACTCATCATTGTCAGCCCCATATTCTGTGCTGTATTCAGTTGCACTTACTATTAAATCGCTTTTTATAAATGTGAATGTAATAACAGAAATTGCAAGTAAAACACTAAATATTACATACACCTTCTGTATCTTTTTCATAACTATTCTGCCCGCTTGGTTATTTTTTGCTTTTGACTTTTTCCAGTATAGATTTGAAATCAATCTGGGTAATCACTCCCCCGGATGGTTTCTCCTCGATATCCATCAAATCATCAGAATCAAGCTCACCCAGAAGGGTAATCTCGTCCTTGCCAATGGCAATAGCGTAGTATTTATCCTTGCCTGCTCTGACTATCTGGATATATTTGTTGGTGGTAAGCTTTATGGTCTCGACTATCTCGAGATTGTGATTAAAGCTCTGCGCCTTCTGGTAGCCCGCAATCCATTTGGTTGTGTAGCCCGCCGCGCCAATAATCGCAACAAGCACAAACAAAATAAAAATCAGCTGAAGTACGCTCTCACCGGATGATGAAAGAAAAAGCATCGCTATCCAATAACCTTCTTGACAGCTTCAAGAACACGCTCAGCCTGGAAAGGCTTAACGATAAAGTCCTTTGCGCCTGATTGAATAGCTTCAATAACCATAGCCTGCTGACCCATAGCAGAACACATAATAACGCATGCATTTGGATCCTTCTCCTTGATGGCCTTGAGGGCACCAATACCATCCATCTCAGGCATTGTGATGTCAAGAAGAACAAGATCAGGTGAAAGCTCAGAGTATTTGTCTACGGCAATTTTGCCGTTCTCAGCTTCACCAACAACATTGTAGCCGTTCTTTGTGAGAATATCCTTGATCATCATTCTCATAAAAGCTGCATCGTCACAAATTAAAATGTTTTTTGCCATGTCTTCATCTCCTTATATTTATTATTTAGTCCTTGATAATTTCTGTTATTCGTACACCAAAAGACTCTTCAATAACAACTACTTCGCCTTTTGCCACGTACTTGCCATTGACAAGTACATCTATTGGTTCACCGGCTATTTTATTTAGCTCGATGATAGTGCCTGGAGCAAAATCCAAAATATCCTGGATTGTTTTGTTTGTACGACCTAATTCTACTGTAACCTCGAGAGGTACGTCAAGAATCAAGTCTATATTTTCCTGTGCAAATTGATTAGCAAATCCCGGTCCAAACGGTGTAAACTGTGCAGGTTGTACATTTACCTGAGGTCCCGGTGCATACATCATCATCGGTTGACCCTGCATCTGCATATTCGGATCCGGTGCCATCTGCATCTGCGGCGGTGGCGGTGAAGCTGTTGCTGCGGGAGTTGCCTGCGGCTCAGGCTGCGGTGCTGCTGCCGGTGGTGGAGATGATTCTGCAACGCCTCCATCAACGGTAGAATTGGTATCAGCCTCCATATTGCCAAGGACTGCCTCGCACATTTCCTTCGCCAGGGAAATAGGGTAAAGCTGCATCATTTCGCTGTTTACCAGATCGCCTATTTCCATTTTGAATGTTATTCTAACAAAATCTTGTGTCAAAAAATTGTCTATATCAGCAGGATCTATCGCAGCCAGGTCTGTAAGCTTTGCTGATGGTGGTGAAATATCCACCATTTTGTTAAGCATTGACGAAAGAGATGTGGCACTGGCTCCCATCATCTGATTCATAGCCTCAGAAATTGCCGACAAGTGAAGCTCGGAAATTTCTCCGTCTATATTGGTACCATCCCCGCCCATCATAAGGTCTGTGATAACCTTTACGTCATCCTCCTTGAGGACGAGAATATTACTTCCGTCAAGGCCCTTTGTATATCCGATTCTAACTACCACACAAGACTGTCCGTAGTTAGATGCCATTTCATCCCAATTGGTTTCCTTTACAACCGGAGTGGAAATTTCGACCTTTTTGTTTACAAGAGAAAATAAAGTTGTAGCAGCACTTCCCATGCTGATATTGGCAACCTCGCCAATAGTATCAATCTCCTGTTCAGAGAGCTCCCCTCCTGCAGAACCGCCTGTATCGGCCGGACCTGTATCGGCTGGAGCAGCATCGGGAATTCCTCCGCTAAGTAGTGCATTTATCTCATCCTGTGATAATACACCATCACCCATACTTATTGCTCCTCCCTAATAATTTCTGTCACTCTAACAGCGTAATCTTTGCCGGAAGCACCTGGCAGGGCCGAAAATTTCTTGATGTCCCCCACAAAAACATCCAGCTCCTCATCTACTTTTGTATCTAGCTTTACTATATCCCCAACCTGTAATTGAGAAAAGTCTGCAACGGTTATAACACTGTTGCCCAAAACTGCCTTTACAGGAATTTTGGCGTGCGTAATAAGTGCCTCGACGGTGTCCGAATAATCTGCGCCCGTCTTCTCCTTTTGACTAGAATACCAAAACTTTGTGTTTAATTTGTCCATAACCGGATCTAAAGTGATAAAAGGAAGACAAATATTCATAAGTCCCTCTACATCACCTATTTTGATATTCATGGTAACAATCGCTATCATCTCAGAAGGAGAGATAATCTGAGCAAATTGAGAATTGGTCTCGATTCTTTCAAGTCTGGGGTGAACATCCAAAACATTCTCCCACGGCTCTCTCAAAAGCTCCACGCAGCTGGTCATAACTCTTTCGATAATAAGAAGCTCAATCTCGGAAAAATCTCGAATCTTATCAAGAGGCTCTCCTACGCCTCCAAGCATCCTGTCTACCATGGTAAATCCAAGATTGGATGCCAGCTCAACTATTATATTCCCCTCTAGCGGGGCGAAATCTACAACCCCCAAAAGCACAGGATTCGAAAGTGAATTTGAAAACTCCATGTAGGTAACCGCCTCGGAGTTCATTACCTCTACCTGTATGTTTTTTCTAAGAAAAATCGGTAAATTGGTGGAAAGCAATCTGCCGTAATGCTCAAATATAATTTCAAGCGTCCTGAGGTGTTCCTTGGAAAACTTGGATGGACGGGCGAAGTCATAATTTTTGACAGGCTTTTCCTTGTTGTTTTTGATATCTTCCGCGTCGAGCTCACCGCTGGTGAGCGCATGCAAAAGATTATCTATTTCGTTTTGTGAAAGAACGTCACTCAAGCTTCCTCACCACCATTCATCCCTGAAATCTATTACCGTAATAATCCAATAAAGCAGTCAATCGCAAGTATCCACATCCTACTGATAGGTTGCACTGGAGAAATTAACTCTTACAATAAATGATGATTTAAACAATGTCTGAAGTTGCTCTAAGATATCCTCCTTGACACCCTCCTCATCATTTCGCATCTCCTCAAGTGTATATCCACTAACTGCCGTCTTGATTGTATCGCTTATGACATTATCGTAACTGCTCAAATCTCCGGCTCCATCACCAAAATTAGCATAATCCTCATTGGTGCTGTCTAACGATAATGAAACTGCAAGCACAGCGTAATGCAGGCTGCCATCGCCACTGTCGGCGAGGTTGATTGTCATGGTGCCTCCATCATTGACAGCATAATCAACCATATCCTCAACGTCTATGCTAAGTGCCCCTGCCGTATCACCTGCCTGCAAATCCAAATCTATGGCCGAGCACACCTTGGTGATTAGCTCGTTGGCCTTTTGAGCCTCCGGGACTACTGTAATTGTAAGCACCGCAGTAAGAACCAGATTTACCACAACAAGTGCTAGTATGACTACTGTAATTAGATTCTTTTTCATAGCTCATAATCCTCTCTACTCTTCCACGTCTGAAGCATAAGAATTATAAATCTTGATTTCTACTCGTCTGTTTCTAGCTCGTCCCTCGGCTGTGCTATTGTCAGCTATTGGCACGTATTCACCTCTGCCGGCCGATTTGATGTACGCCGGATTGAGATCTGTCACACTACGAATCTCCTCCGCAACATACAAGGCTCTGTACATGGACAATACGTCGTTATTCTCGTATGTCCCCGATGACATCGGTACATTATCCGTATGTCCCTCTACCTCAATTATATTGCCGTCATAGTCTTCTAATATCTTGGCAAGATTATCAACTATATCCCGTGCCTCGTCTGTAAGCTGCGCCTTGCCTGATTCAAAAAGTAACGCACCATTAATGGTAATCATTACGTAATTAGCGTTAAAATCAACCTCTACCTGATCCTGAAGTCCGTATTCAGCAAGCTTCGCCTCGACCTCTTCTGCTATGGATTCGCTCTCGGCTGCTCCGGCCTCTTCCAGTGCCTCCTGAGCTTCCTCTACAGATATGCCGGAGCTATCTGTACTCTCATCAGACTCATTCTCGCTGTCTCCTTGCGAATCGGACTCATCCTCAGATTCCTCATCCGACTGCCCCTCCGAGGTGGCATCATACTCGCTGTTGCCCTCCTTGTCGTAGGACTCGTCGTCGCCGTCATGTACGCTATTAAAATAGTCATCAAACATCTCCAGCTGACTGATACCGGAAGAAATCATCTGGCCCTCGCCGATAGATGTACTACCGGATGAAAAAATACTAAAGCTTGATTGTATGCTGGCGATTACCTCCTGGAACTTCTCCTCATCAGTACTACTCATTGAGAAGAGCAACACGAAGAAGCAAAGCAGCAAATTCATCAAGTCGGAGAAAGTGGCCATCCAGGCCGGCGAGCCGGCAGGAGCCTCTTCAGGCTTTTTCTTCGCCATTAGCCCTCACCTCCTCCGCCTTCATCTCCGCCGATTGCGCCTCGTGCGGATGGTGCTAAGAAGGATTTAAGCTTCTCTTCGATAACTCGAGGGTTCTCGCCTGCCTGTATTGAAAGCAGCCCCTCGAGAGTGATAGACTTCATCATTACTTCCAGCTCATCGTTAACGCCAAGCTTGGTAGCTATAGGGCCTGTAAGCCAGTTTGCAATGAGTGAACCATAGAGAGTGGTCAGCAACGCAACGGCCATATTCGGTCCGATTGTAGATGAATCCGTAAGGTTCTGAAGCATATTAACAAGTCCAACCAGGGTACCAATCATTCCCCAAGCAGGTCCCATCTCACCCCATTTTTGCCAAAATTTTATTTTAACCTTGTGTCTGTCCTGCAAACAGGATAGATCTGTTTCAAGTATTGCCCTGACTAATTCAGGATCTGTACCATCAACTACAAGATTGATGCCTTTTTTCATAAAATCGTCCTCAATGGAGCCTGCGGCTTCCTCAAGGGCGAGAATTCCTTCTTTACGGGATATATTTGCGAGATTAATAACATTGGATATAGTATCCGCTGCCGTACCAACAGAAGGCTCTTTTATTGCTAGTCCGATACCTCCGAAAGCTCCGGTGAAATCAGCCATCTTATTACAAGCCATACATGATGAAAGAGAACCACCAATAGTGATGATTACCGATGGAACATCTATGAAATTTGCCATGGCTGACACGCCGCCGGATGATACAATTCCGAAGACAACCATTACCACACCTAGTACCAGGCCTACTAATGTCGCTAAATCCAAATCTCTCACCACCCCGTCATTAAGAAACACAAACTGTATAGTAATACACAGTCGTACACTTTTGTGATTATTTTACTAGATTTGCCTTATATTGTCTATGCTATTTGGTTAAAATAGTCGCATTTTATTGTGTTTATTTTATGTCCTAGCCACAAAATGTTGTGATTTTGTTCATAATTTGGACACAAAAGACCCCTCGATTTCAACCGAGGGGTCTAAGTAAATATTCTGTTAATTGATCAGATTTTCAAAAAATTACTCACTATCTCTTAAGATTGATTAATTCCTCAAGCAAAGTATCGGAAACGGTGATAATTCTGGAATTTGCCTGGAATCCACGCTGAGTTGTAATCATATCAGTAAACTCAGCTGACAAATCAACATTCGACATTTCAAGCTGACCTGTGTTCATAGAAGAACCATCCGCAGAAACATCAATACCTATTCCATCAAATTCACCTGAATTAAGTGTAGTCTGATAGCAGTTGTCGCCCTTTTCCTCAAGACCGGATGCATTAGCAAACTGAGCTACCGCAATCTGTCCCAAAAGAACAGTATTACCATTGTCATAGCTTCCGTAAATTTTTCCATCAGTTTGGATAGAAAGACCGGTCATAGTTCCAAGCTTTTTACCTGCACCTGTAGTTCCGTCTGATGCACCTCTTGCAACAGTGACAGTAGATGTACCGCCATTGTCATAATTAAGCATCTCAGAAAAATCAATCGAAATATCTGCAATTGCAGCATCCGCTGTATTAGGACCAAGCTTGGATGTAAGCATGGTAAGCGAAATAGACCCATCATCCGCTGCAGTATTTCCGCCTGCAGATACAATAGTACCCTCGCTGGTATCAAACTGCAGATTATATCCGACTGTACTTGTAGTGATTGTAATTGTACCATTTGACTCATTACAGCCATCTACAGACACAACCGTTGCATCACTTGAAAGACCGCATATGCTTGCAAGTGTAAGACTTGATGCATTACCGGAAGAATCTGTAATTGCTCCATTAGCTGCAATAGTGTATGTATTACTAGATGAATCGGTAAGTAAATAAGTGCCACCCGCTTGTGCCACTATTGAATATCCACTACTCAAATCATACTCTGTCTGTTTTGTTATGGTCTCGCCAAATATATCAGACAAGTCTGTTCCTGTATTTGAAAGATATGAAGCCAACAAATCATTATTATCTGAATCATACACGTTTGTAAGCTCAATCGAATACACACCCTTTGTTCCATCAGAAACCTTCAGTGCAAATTTTGCAGTATATGAGTATCCCAAATTATCATAGAATGTAAGGGAACGTGTATATCCTGATGAGCTGGTTACATTTGTGTCATTTTTATCAAGTACGCCCGAGAATGTAGCATTTGTTGTAGCCTCAGGAGCAGATGTAAGATTGCCTGCCTGCATTACCCTAAGTGCCGATACTGTATCCCTGACAATTGTCGTAGGGTCATTTTCATCAACCTGCCATCCCATTACAAGATAACCGGTTGTAGTCATAGCCAGATTTCCATTTCCATCAATGTAGAAAGAACCGGCTCTTGTAAACATGTTCTCACTACCATTATTAACGATAAAAAAGTTAGTCGAATTTGTATCTGATAAACGGATGTCAAGAGCATCTCCTGTAGACTGAGCTGCGCCTGAAGATGTAATGGAAATCTTTGTTGCTCCGTTTGTAACACCAAGACCTATCTGCTTGGCATTTGTACCACCACGGGACTCGGTAGCACCGCTGGCCTGTGATGTTGTCTGATACATGATATCAGAAAAGGTTGTTGAAGAAGATTTGAACGCAACTGTATTAACGTTAGAGATGTTATTACCGATAACATCCATCTTGGTCTGATGTGTCTTAAGACCTGCCACACCAGAAAAAAGTGATCTCATCATAATGAATGACCTCCTCTAAAAGCGAGGTTCTGTCCATATTTGTCGCTTCTGTCAGTCCGCGACATTAGCTTCCGTAAAGGTCCAGCTAAACTATGACAGCACCGTCAATGTTTGTGAAAATATTCTCGTCTGATTCAGTTTGATCCATAGCTGTAACAACTGTCTGATTTGGTACGTTTACTATAAACGCCAATTGGTCAACTAATACAAGTGAATCAGTGATGCCCTTTGCCTGAGCTTTCTGCACTCCCTCTTCTAGTCTAAGTGACTGCTCCTCCGTAAGCGAAATATTCCTATCATCTAATCTCTGGCTTGCATGCTTGGAAAATTTCAGTTCGGAAGTGTTATCGATCTTCTGCTGAAGCAATTCTCCAAAGGATGCGCCATTATATGTGCCCAGAGGTCTGGACTCGGCTGCCGGGTTAAGATATTGTCCCGCAACCTGCTCAATGGAGGTAAAATTGGGATTAAAATTCACATTACTCATGCCATCCTCCTAAATTAAGCTGTTAATACTACTCCTAGTCTACTGCTGTCTCTTCTGTAGCCCCTATAGTTTCTGACTCAGATTCAGTCTCTATCTCAGTCTCTTCGGCCTCTGCAACCGAAGCTGATGCAACCGTCTCTGTTGTGGCATCATCTGCAGTTTCTGAATTATCTTCAGAATCAGCTGATGTAGCCTGTTCGGCTGCCTTTAGAAGCTCCGCTACTCTCTTTTCATACGCTGTCAGGTTACTGAGTGTACCGGCACTCACATAACCTTGTGTATATGAGTCCATAGCATTGTAGACGTTTCTTGCAGATGCAATAGATTCTGCATCTTCCTTGGTGATATCGCTGAGTGTCGGAAGTGCTCCAACAATATCCGTAAAAGTCTCAGCAGCTATCACTGCATTGTAGTACTTCTCATTTACTACCGAATCGATTTTGTCGATTGTATACAGCTTGTCATTTACCGCAATCTGAAGTGTTCCATCACTATCGGTTGTAACGTAATCAACCTGACCTGAGAAATACTCGTTATTGTCATTGATGATTACATATTTACCAACGAGGCTGTTTGCCTGTATAGTCTGCATGTCAGCCTGTACCTGCTGAATTGCATCTATGGTTGTAAATGATGCAAGCTGAGTAACATACTCACTGTTGTCTGTAGGCTCCAACGGATCCTGATATTGCATTTCTGCTATCAGAAGCTGTAAGAACATCTCCTGATCATATCCGGAATCTCCAGAAGCTGCTGTTTTGGAAGTACTTGTGGTTGATGAGGCCTTAGCCGTCGCCTCAGTGGATGCATCTGTTTTGGTATAAATACCATTAACAATGCCTCCTACTAATGATCCTGCCATGTTTCTTCCTCCGTTTTCTATTAGTTACGCTTGATAATTCAATGTGTTACCATTGTCCTTCATAATCTGTGCTACCAGCATTTCCTCCTCTGTCATCGGTCCTGCCAAATCATCCAGATTATTCAAATCTATTCTTGTAGGTCTACGTTTAGGCTGATTATTTTCCTGTTGCCTGTTACTCTGTTCCTGTCCTTCCTCCAGATTTCTCTCGAATTCATGAGAAGCAACTGAAACCTCAATGGATGTAACCTTCTGAGAAGAATTATTTAATTCAGTCCTCAGATTTGCCATCTGGCTTTCAAGTGCCTGTTTCACTGCATCATTTTCAGTAAAAATTCTAGCTGTAATTTCCTCGCCCTTTTGAGTGACCTCCATGAATATTTTTCCTAACCCCTCAGGGTTAAGTGTCATCTCCATTGTTGTGGATTCCGCCGTACTCATTACTCTTGCAGCCTCTATGAATTGGTTGACAATCTCTTGGGTTGTAACGGTCTGGCCTGTAGGCAGGCTAACCGTCTCATCAACAGGCGAAAATGATAGTTCAAATTTCTGCTCTGCAACAAAAACATTTTCTGTCCGCGCTTCTGTCGCCACTTCCGCTTTAAAAGTCATCTGCTTTGAGTTGCCTTTAAAATCAAATTGTTCATTTGTAGTGTCTTCTTTAGGTGAATTGTCTGTTTGAACAACAGGTGTAAGATTGTTATCTTCTTCTGTAAGAGGTTGAAGCTTTTCATCGATAGTACTGTCCGGTTTTGCCATATCTAAAGGTTTTTCGACTGCCGCAAAGCTTTCAGGTCTTGGCACATCTTCAATATCTTTTGAGATGATTTCATCTGAAATCTCAGGGCTTGGAATATCACCCGGTTTCATCTCTTGATTTTGATATGGCATTTCCACATCATTTGGAATAAAATTCATTTCTCCGGGATCAGTTGCAAAAATTTCTCTAACCTCAGCCGGTGAAATACCGTTTTCTTCTAATAGCTGGTTTGCCAGTCCCATCACCTCATCAAGAATATTCTTGAAGTCATCACTGACAATTAAGGTTACAGAATCCGTCTCCTCTGTCAGTGTAAGTACTAACTGTGCAAGGTTTTGTGGATTCAACAGATCAATAGCAGTAAGGCCAAGCATTTCCATGGCCTCATCAAGCTGTTCATCGTCGATTCCAAGTTCTTCCTTCACTACTTCCTTCACTGCATCTGTAATTTTATCTACCTTGTCAGAAATCTCTTCCACGCGGACATCTTTTGGTTCATCCTCAGATTTGTTAATCGCTCTGTTTTCTGTTTGTTTTGATTTAACAAACTCAACCGGGTCAGATTGTTTGTCTTTTGGATTATCATTTTGCCTCTGTACATTGAAATCCGGTGAATCAGATGGACTCGCAACGCTCTTTAATGTCTGTTCAAATAACTTGTCACCAGTACCCTTGGGATTGATATTTGGCGTCATATCATTTCCCGGGATAAGCCCTTGAACCAGCAAATTAGATACATTGCTACTTGTCATGGTATCTTCCTCCTTCCCCTATTCTGTTATCAAGATACAAATACATAAGGCTTATTTACGGCTCCATCATCTGTGTAATAATCGCTGCATTGCTTTCGTCCATATCTGCCAGAATATCGGCTCTGGCACTTGAGTCCATGGCCGCCAGGATTTCACAAACCAAATCGAAATTATCCGACATCTCATCAAATATAGCTGCTGCGTTTTTAGCATCCATAGAGGTGTAGGCTGCCACATAATCCTCGATTTCCTCGTCAACCTCCAGCTGAGAAACAACCTGTTTATAGATTGCCTCTGCATTTTCAGGCTCAATCGACTCATAATAAGTCTTATATTCATCTATATCGGGTGCATTATCCGAAAAAACAACCTCTTCATAAAATTTTTCTTTAATTTCTTCAAATGCCGCCTCATTTGCTTTATACTCAGCAAGCTCCGCCGAAGCCGTCTCAAGCTCGGCAATATAGTCAGAATTTGAATTAGTTTCAGATTTTAGCGTCTCAACCTCTGTTTCCAGCTCTTTTATGCGCTCAACAGCCTCTTCGATGCTGGAATACTGATATTGATCCTCATCCTCAGATGGAATATAATCCTCGATACCCGGGAGAATCTGATTGACATAGGGAACATCCTTTAGAACCGGGAAAAGAACTGTAGACCCAAATCCGCCTACATCCATTTTTACAAGAAATGCAAATATAACAAGCCAAATACAAATTATAAGCAACACAACAAAAAACATGATGATTTTACCGCCGATTCCCAGCTTTTCATCCTCACTCATGTTTTCTTTTGCCAGTCTTTTCGCTTCTTTTTTAGCTTCCTTGGCTGCTTTTTTTGCTTCTTTAGCAGCTTCTTTGGCAGCTTTAGCGGCAGCCTCGTCTTCCTCGCTTACAACATTTTTATCCAATTCTTCTACTTCTGCCATGGTAATTCCCCCTTAATCGCAAGTATCGCTAAATAGGTTTTGATTTTCCGCAGTCAACCCCTTGTTTTGCCGAACAAAATCTTCAACTCTCATCCTGATTATTAAAATATGTATAGCTTACAAGCTCATCTGTAATTTTGGATTCCTCATAATCCAGCTCATCTAAGAATTCCTCGAAAGCCTTTTCACGAAGTTTTTCATGCATTTTCCTCTCCATCATGACCTCGTTGAGCTTACGTCTGGCGGCCTCCATTGCCTTCTGTGCCCTGGAAAGGACAATCATCTGGTCACGAACTGCGACCTTCATGGATGTGATGGCGTTTTTGCAGGTCTTTATCTTTGGTATATCTATCGGGCCACTCGAAAGCTCTCTGAGCTGCTTTTCGTAGCCCGCCTGCCTAATCATCAATTCCTTGAGCTTTTGCTGCTCCTCATTGAATCTGGCTGTCGCCATACCAAAATTGGCCTTTTCCTGATCCTCGAGCTTTTGTTTTAGCTCTAAGATATTTTGCATACGATATACAAACTTCGCCATAGGCTATTACTCCGCAAAAATATCCCCCATCATCTGAATAATCTCATCATATTCGTATTTATCATGAGTCTGCTGCAATAGGAAATCATTTACAGCATCAATCTTTTTAATAGCAAAATCTATTGATTTATTAGAGCCGGTTTTATATGCTCCAATATTAATCAAATCCTCAGCCTCCTGATAGGTTGCCAATACATTTTTGAGCTTGCCTGCAATAGATTTGTGCTCCGGCGTTGCAACTGCAGACATAACTCTGGAAATAGACTGCAAGACATCGATTGCTGGGTAATGATTCTTCTGAGCCAGCTTACGATTGAGCACAATATGTCCATCTAAAATAGAACGGGCGGTATCAGTGATAGGCTCATTGAAATCATCTCCATCTACAAGAACTGTGTACAGCCCTGTAATTGAGCCAATAGCCGAATTGCCGGCGCGCTCTAAAAGCCGAGGCATCTCAGAATACACCGACGGCGGATAACCTCTTGTAACCGGAGGCTCACCGGATGCCAGACCTATCTCTCTTTGCGCCATGGAAAAACGAGTAAGAGAATCCATCATGAGAAGCACATCCTTGCCCTGATCCCTAAAATATTCTGCAATAGCTGTTGCGGTAAGCGCAGCCTTTTTTCTGATAAGTGCCGGCTTATCAGATGTAGCACACACTACCACCGAGCGAGCCATGCCTTCCTCTCCAAGATCATTCTCTACAAATTCACGAACCTCACGTCCGCGCTCGCCTATTAATGCTATAACATTAATCTGCGCCTTTGTATTTCTCGCAAACATACCCATAAGGGTAGACTTGCCTACTCCTGAGCCGGCAAAGATTCCAATACGTTGCCCTTTGCCAACAGTAATCAGTCCATCTACCGCCTTTACTCCCAGCGGAAGAGGTTCCTTTATAATAACCCGACTCATAGGATCCGGCGGATCAGCCTCGGCAGGATACTCCGGCAATCCCTCAAAATCAGTCAGATCGTCTATATCAGAAGGTATCCCCAATCCGTCTACCAAATGTCCGAGCAAATGGTCTCCAACAGCCACACCAAGTGGCCGGCCGGTATTTTCGACCATACAGCCTACGCCAATGCCTTCAGTATTCTCATAAGGCATCAAAAGCAGACGTTTGTCCTTGAATCCGACAACCTCTGCTTTAATACGTTCATCAGAGCCCTCGACGATAATCTCGCACATATCTCTAAGCTTCGCCTCCGGTCCAACAGATTCAATTGTAAGTCCGACTACCTTAACTACCTTTCCAAGGGATTTAAAATAATCCTTCTCAGAAATCTGCAGTAACTTCTCCTGATCCATATGTCGCTCCCCGTATGCCTAGCTCAAAGCTCTAATTTCTCTGATAAGATTATCCAATTCCGTATCTATACTACAATCAAATATTCCACCGTCAGTCTCGATAATACACTGATCATCATTTAAAAGCGGGTCAGCAATAATATCGAGATTTACCTCTGAGCCCACCTTGTTTTGTATATCCTCTTTCTTGCCTTTTATAAATTCAGCATTGGCATCGCTGACCTTAATCTGCATCTGACCGGTGCGTTCGATTTTCATTATGCAGTGGTCCAAAAGATGATATAAAACATCCTTTTTGCCGGATAATTCAGCCCCAAATACCTTTTCAAAGACCGGAAGGCACATCTCGATAATATCCCGCTCCATCGATATCTGCTGCTGCATGAATTCATTTTGCATGCGGGAAATTTCGCCATCCATTCTCTGCTGAGACTCCTGTAATTCCATGGCAGCTCTCTGCGTTCCCTCATTGTACCCCTCATTGCGGCCTTCCTGCGTCGCCATGGTTTTAAGAGCCTCCGCATTCGTCTCGGCCGCCGCAATTATCTCCTGCGCCTGTACCTGTGCATCTGCAATAATTCGCTCCGCCTCTTCTCTGGCCTCCTCAGAATAATCCACCTGAGGCGCCTGCACCGTGGGCTCCTCTGCCATAATGGTATCTGCCAGACCGAGAAATTCATCCGGGTCGACCCCTTCAGGAATCTCCGCCCCGGATTCACGCATGGCCTCGAGGCGCCTTTCTCTCTCTTCTGAAAGGAGCTTTTCTTTGTATGCCCTCTCTTGTTTTGCTATAAGTTCATTGGCAAGGTCATTGGAATCAATAACCAGATCCTCCGGTTCTTCCTCTCTTGACACCTGATAGCCAAAAACCACATTATGACTAGACAACAAGTTCGTCTCCTCCACCTCTTGAAATAACGATTTCCGCAGAATCCTCCAGCTTTCGTATAATTCCTACAATCTTCTGCTGTGCTTCCTCTACATCCTTCATACGTACAGGACCCATGAATTCCATATCTTCCTTGATCATGGCTGCAAGACGAGAAGAAAGGTTCTTGAATATAGCCGCCTGAACCTCATCATTGGCACCCTTGAGGGCAACGCCAAGATCTGAGTTGTCAACATCTCTAAGCACACGCTGAATTGCTCTGTCGTCGAGAAGAAGAATATCCTCGAATACGAACATCTTCTTTCTGATTTCCTCGGCAAGCTCCGGCTCTTCGATTTCCAAAGATTCCATGATACGTTTTTCTGTACCACGATCAACTGTATTAAGAATATTAACAACAGCATCCACACCACCGGCAATTGAGTAATCCTGATTGATGAGTGATGAAAGCTTTCTCTCCAACACTCGCTCAACCTCCTTGATAACCTCAGGCGATGTTCTGTCCATGAGAGCTATACGCCTTGCTACATCCGCCTGCTTTTCCGGCGGAAGCGCTCCGATTATCAGTGAAGCTTGATTAGCCGAAAGATACGACAGTATCATAGCAATAGTCTGTGGATGTTCGTCCTGAATAAAGTTCAGCACCTGAGAAGGCTCGGTCTTACGAATAAACTCGAAAGGACGAACCTGAAGAGACGCAGTAAGCTTGGTAATGACATCCTGTGCCCTGTCGTCCCCCAGAGCCTTTTCCAAAAGCTCTTTGGCGTAGCCTATACCACCTTCTGCAATATATTGTTGTGCAAGACATACCTGGTAGAACTCGTCTATTACATCTTCCTTGAGTTGCGGTGAAATACTTCTCGTATTCGCAATCTCAAGTGTCAATTCCTCTATTTCCTCTTCCTTGAGATGTTTGAATATTTGAGAAGATTTTTCAGGTCCAAGGGCAATCAATAGAACCGCTGCCTTCTGTACGCCATTCATATCCTCGTTAGCCATACATTATCCCCAATCTTCATTTAGCCAGTTTCTAAGCAGATTAGCAACTGCCTCCGGATTCTCATCAACAAATTTCTCGATAAGAATACGTGCCTCCGACTTTTCTGTGTAACCAATATCTTCAAGCTCCTCCTCTTCTTCCTGAGTAGAAGCAATGAGATCATCAATTGTAAGCTCTTCCTCGACAGGCTCTTCTTCCTCGGTACGAATGCTTCTAAATACAACAAATCCAAGCATCGCAAAGATTAACAACGCAAGAACAATTTGAATAATGTCAGTTATAGAGAGCGCTGAGCCTGATGAATATTGAAACATCGGTATCTCATAGGCAACAATTGTAATATTGTCCGTAGAAATACCGGTTACATCTGACACAGCCTCAAGTATCGCATCCGGAACCTCTTGTTCTACAGGGTCGGAATTAGCAGCAACAAATTCATCAAACGTCATCCCCTGCTCATCGAGAGTTCCATCATCCTCCATTTTGTCCTGATTATATATAGCATATGTCGTACATGTAACCGCAAGAGAGGATGAATCCAAGTCTCTTTTTCCCATCTCCTCTTCATGCTCAGTGATTTTTTCACTAGGAAGATAATCCTTGTAATATTCATTGGTGCTGGACTCGGTTGTCGTACCATCATCAGTAACATATGTAGTATCATCGTCATTTGAATCGGTACCCGGTGTACCGCCTGAGCCGGATGTAGACTCACTGCTAGAGCCACTCTCACTGTCAAGGTAACCCTGAGTCTGTCCGTCATCTACGTAATAGTAGTAATCGATATATTTGTCCACATCAAATGACATTGATAAATTAACTCCTACATCAACTACATCATATAATTCTGTGCTTTCAAGAACATGCTGCACATCATTCTGCATGATGAGTTTAGCCTGCTCTCTGATATCCTGATTAGCAGAGGCAATTCCTGCCGCCGTAGTATCATCAGTACCTGAGTACAATAGATTACCATCCGTATCCATGATTACGATATTTGTAGTGTCATCATTCCCAAGCTCTGTTGCGACGTATTTTGCAATTGTTGAGGCTGTCTCCGCACTCATAGTAGATGATAAATCAAGAATAATCGATGCATAGGCATCCTGCTCCTGAGAGATAAGCGTTCCATCCTCGTCCGGCAGACTGAGCGTAACCTTCGCCTCGTTAATCATTGATAAAGTCTCTATATACTCAGCGAAATGTTCCTCTAAATACAGCTGGTACTTTTTCTGCTTGTCAGCCTCTGTAGTAGAAAAGCTACCATCAATTGCATCATTAATGTCATATCCACTTGTAGGTATTTCATTGGAACCAAGTAAGATATTTGCCTGCGCCTCATCCTTGTCCTCGACATAGAATGTAAATCCATCCTGGCTGGTCTCGTAGGAAATAGAACTGTCCTCGAGCAGCGCCTTTACCTCGGCAGCCTGAGAAGCATCCTTACAGGCTATTAACTGAACCATGGTGGGGCGAGTGATAACAACGCCCAAAATAATAAAAGCCACAACTACAACAGCAGTAATCGAAATGATTAAAACCTGCTGTCTTCGTGTGAATTTTCTCCACCAATCAAGAAAACGATTAATAATGGCTTGAATTTGTTCCGGCATATAACTCTCCCCTTTGACCTATTAGTTAGTAAGTCCAAAACTAAATCTGCATTTGCATTATAGTCTGATATGATTCCAAAACTCTGTCTCTGATTGCGACAGTATACTGCAGCGCAATATTTGCCTTTTGTTCAGCTATCATTAAATCATGTGTATTGTCTGTCTCTCCAAGTGCAAAGGCTATCTCCTCTTTTTCGGCTGCCTGCACCTGAGAGTTTGTATCATTAAGCAGGGACATAACAGAATTCAACATGCTCTGAAATCCTTTTTCTGTCTCTACGGCTTTGGATCCGGCGGTAACGGGTGTCGCACCATACAAATCCTGAATAGAAGAAACATCCATTTAATAACCCCTCCCCTATATGTTATCTTTGACCTATAGAAATTCCGGATGACGCCATGCTCTTTAACGCCTGAAAAGCTGTGGTATTAGCTTCATATGAGCGGCTGGCATCAATCAGATTAGTCATCTCGGTAACAGTGTTTACATTAGGATAAGATACATAGCCATTCTCATCTGCATCAGGATGCGATGGATCATACTCCATGATATAGTCCGTATCATAATCTTCGGAAACCTTTGATACCTTTACGCCATTGCCGTTATATGCTGCTTTTGTCTTGTTAAGGACATTTTTGAAGCTGGCGACTCCGGTATTTAATTCCTTCTCTTCAAAAGTAACTATCTTGCGCCTGTATGGTGTACCGTCTTCTGTTCGAGTGGTGTTAACGTTTGCGATATTCTCGGCAATTATATCCATTCGAAATCTCTGAGCGGTCAAGCCGGATGCGCATATATCAAAGGATTGAAATAGTCCCATAAGCTACCTCCTAACTACTGAATCACATATCCAAATCTTGTAAATTCATTAGATATGCCAGTGGTAAGTGTGTTGTATCTTAACTGTTCTGACGCCAGCTCGACATTCTCTGTATCCATATCTACATTATTGCCATCAATTCGATATGAATATCCCTCGTAATCGGTATATTCAATACCTTCTATAGTCTTATTGTTCAAATCCTTGACAGCCGCATCCAAAGTACGCTGATGAGTATTAATTAACTCTCTCCTAAGCACGCTAGAAAACTCGATATCCTGCCTTTTGTAGCCTGGCGTATCGTCATTAGCGATATTATTGGCTATAAGTGTTTCTCTTTGCCAACTGACATCAGCCGCATTATCAAGTATGTTGACATAAGAAAATGCATCAGAACTCAACATAATACAATCCTCCTGGTTAACTCCGGGGTGATATAGAAATATATCCAATACTCCTTATATCACTATAATTATAGGTATTTGCAAACAAAATCTCAAGGAATTTTCACACTATATAGTATATTTGTGTACAATAGACACAACAACTAGTACTCGATTGTGACTATTAACAGAGTTTTCTCCCAAAAACCATTCGAAGTGAGAAGGCTTCATTAAGAAGTTAATACTAATTCTACCCAATAATTGTGTATTAATTATTAAAACATTGGGTAAAATAAAGATTTTGTGGCTTAAAACACAAAAAGGACCTATGCACCCATAAGTCCTTTTAAAACACATTTCCGTATATAGTATTACTTGTTTTTCTTAATTTCATCCAACTCATCGAATACCACATCGTTTAAAACCTTGATGTAAGTACCCTTCATACCTGATGAGCGAGACTCGATAACACCGGCTGACTCAAACTTGCGAAGAGCATTTACAATAACTGATCTTGTTATACCTACTCTATCGGCAATTTTGGATGCAACCAACACCCCTTCAGTGCCATCTAATTCATCAAAAATATGAATAATCGCTTCAAGCTCTGAATATGAAAGTGTAGAAATTGCACTCTTTACAACCTGAAGCTTGCGATTTTCCTCAGCAGACTCCTCATTTACAGAACGCATCATCTCAAGTCCAACGACTGTTGTACCGTACTCTGTAAGGATGATATCGTCTATATCGTACTGCTTGTCATATCTGTATACAAATAATGTACCAAGTCGCTCGCCTGCAATATCGATTGGAGCAATAATTGCAGAATATTTGTCAATATCGTTCTTTTCGAAGCCAAGTGTCTTGAGATTAACATTTTCTTTGGTAGAAAGAATTGAAAGTAATCTCTCATTGAGAAGAGGATCAATAAATCCGCCCACCTCATCAACTATAAGCTCTCTAATATCCGCTGTATCATCAGCATGAGAAAGTCCAAGAACCTTACCCTTTTTGGAAATAACGAGAACAGACGAGTCAAGAATCTCAGTTAAAACTGAACAAATATCATTAAATACTACCTTTGATGAGTTATTGTTATGAAGAAGCTTGCCTATCTTTCTTGTCTTATCTAATAACTGTACACTCATTTAATTTATTCCTCCTAGTACTACAAAATAATGATTTGCGAGAGATATTTCTGCCTCGCATGATTAGTATTCAAAAGATTCAATAACTGTAATTCCCCTAAATTCAAGGCCTAAGCCGTAAATTTAAATCCCCAATCATAATAAAGATAATCTGAGCGGAAATTTGTACAAATTATAGCATCGATTTGAACAAATTGCAATAAAATTCAGAATATTTTATTTGTTGTATACATTTAATGCAGTTTTATCACTAGTTTTGATTATTTGTTGCATTTACAACAAATCTGCATTCATCGTTGGCGCAAACCAACTTATTTCCCTTCTCGACCATATATGTGCCGCACTTAGGACACTTCTCAGTAGTAGGCTTAGACCAGCTGATGAAATCACAATCCGGATGGTTTGCGCAGCCATAAAATCTTCTGCCTTTTTTGGATTTTCTGATAACAACATCGCCTCCGCACTTTGGACAAGGTACCCCTACCTTTTCCAAGAAAGGCTTTGTGTTTCGGCAATCCGGGAATCCCGGACATGCCAAGAATTTGCCGTGTGGTCCAAATTTAATAACCATATTGCGACCACATTCCTCGCAAATAACATCTGTAACCTCATCATGAATCTCAACCTTTTGAAGTTCCTGCTCGGCAACCTCAACTGATTTTTCAAGATCAGGATAGAAATTTCTGACAACTGACTTCCAATCTACCGTCCCCTCTTCAACTCCATCGAGAAGAAGCTCGAGATTAGCAGTAAACTTATCATCAACAATAGTCGGAAATGACTCGACCATTATGTCATTAACAACCTCACCAAGCTCGGTTACAAAGAGATTCTTGGCCTCCTTAGTGATGTAATGGCGCTTTAGAAGAGTTGTAATTGTAGGCGAATATGTACTCGGTCTGCCTATTCCAAGCTCCTCAAGAGTCTTGACAAGGGATGCCTCTGTAAAATGAGGCGCAGGCTGAGTAAAATGCTGCTTTTCATCAAAACTGTTAAATATCAGCTCTGTGCTCTCATCCAGCTTTGACAATGGGTGAGTCTTTGATTCCTCCTCATCATCCGCCGATGTATAAATCATTCTAAATCCATCAAAACTAATAGACGAATCAGATGCTGTAAAAATATGATTCTTGGCATTAACACTAAGAGAAATAGTATCATAAACAGCATTTGTCATCTGACTTGCAACAAACCTCTTCCATACCAATTGATATAATCGGAACTGATCCTTTGTAAGGCTCTCCTTAATCTCAGATGGAATCAGATTAATATCTGCAGGACGAATAGCCTCATGCGCATCCTGTACCTTGCCGGAATTCTTCTTAGAGGAAGGAAGTGTCTTAGAAAGATACTCCTCTCCATAGCTTTCGGTAATAAACTGCTCTGCCATGGCTCTTGCCTCGTCGGAAACTCTTGTACTATCAGTTCTCAAATATGTGATAAGACCAATAGTACCATGACCCTTGACTGAAACGCCCTCATATAACTGCTGTGCAACGCTCATAGTCTTTTGAATAGAAAAATTCAAAGCCTTTGAGGCCTCCTGCTGCATTGTAGATGTTGTAAAAGGAAGCGGTGCCTTCTTTTCTCTCTTTCCCTTTTTTATAGAAGAAATAGTGAACCGGCTGTCCTTTAAATCTGCCATAATAGCATCAAGACTAGCCTTGTCGGAAATGTCCTTTTTGCCGTCATTGTCTCCATAATATTTTGCAATAATTGGCTTCTTGGAATCCTTGGTATCAAGCAAAACATCAAGTGTGTAATATTCCTGCGGAATAAACTGGTCAATCTCCTTTTCCCTGTCACAAATAATACGAAGAGTAACAGACTGAACTCTACCGGCTGAAAGACCTCTTTTGACCTTTGCCCACAGAAGTGGTGAAATCTTGTATCCCACCATTCTGTCAAGCATACGTCTGGCCTGCTGCGCATCCACCAAATCCATATCGATTTCTCGAGGATTTTTCAGTGAATTCTTGACAGCAGTCTTTGTGATTTCGTTAAAGGTAATTCTATATACCTTTTTGTCCTGTAAATTAAGAGCGTAAGTAAGATGCCATGAAATAGCCTCTCCCTCACGATCGGGATCGGTTGCAAGATATATCTTGTCAGCCTTTTTTACTTCCTTGCGAAGCGCTGCAAGCAATTCTCCCTTTCCTCTTATTGTTATATATTTAGGCTCAAAGTCATTGTCCGGATCAAATCCAAGCTGTGACTTGGGCATGTCACGAACATGTCCCTGTGATGCCATTACTTCGTAATTGCTACCCAAAAACTTTTTAATCGTGTGTACCTTCGCAGGCGACTCAACTATAACTAGATTTTTAGCCATACTGTCTTCTCCAATGTAAGATTAATTCCTGACATAGAAATCGGTACTCACTATACAACATTAATTTTTTAATTTCAAGGTTGAATTTTTCATAAAAGGCGTTCAATAAATTAAATTTTTATAAAATTTATCCGAGAATATAGCTGCCACGAAAAGCCTCAACCAGGTCGCCCGTTGTCACAAGTCCCATGACAATCTCCAAAAACTTCAGGTAATCCATATTGCTTTTTGCATGGGCCGATGCAAGACTCACCGGGTAATAATCAAACAATTTAATGACATCCTTCTGCTCACTAGTCAGTTTATTTTCATTTGATTTCTTCGAATCAGAAACCGGTGTGTCACCATACCTCTCCGATAACTCCTCAACAAATTTTTCTATTGAATAGATTATCCCGGCGCCCTGTGTGGCAAGGCGATTGCAGCCTTTGCTGAGAGCATCACCCACTCTTCCGGGTACAATATAAATATCCTTTCCCTGATCCAGAGCCAAATCTGCGGTAATGAGAGAACCCGACTTTTCTCTGGCCTCAACAACAATAAGAGTATCGGAAAGTCCGGAAACAATTCTATTTCTTCTTGGGAAATTCTTAGCAAGTGGAGCCAGCCCGATAGGATACTCAGAAATCACAGCTCCTCTACCTGCAATCTGTTGATATAAAACATTATTTTCCGGAGGATAAATTACATCAATTCCACTGCCTAAAACTGCTATTGTCCGCCCATCCGTTTCAAGACAGCCTCTATGACTGTGACTGTCTATTCCTCTAGCCATTCCGCTAATAACAGTAAAGCCATTTTCACCCAGTACACGGCCTAGCTCAAAAGCAACTTTTTTGCCATACGCCGTACAGTTTCTGGCTCCGACAATTGACACGGTTTTTCTCAAATCGGGAATTTTACCAAGAATAAATACGCCATATACTGGATCATAAATATTTCTTAATCTGTCAGGAAAAGCATCGTCCTCACAGGTAATAAAAGAAAACGGACCTCTGGAAAATCTGATGTATTCTTTTTGAATATCCTGTCTTCCCCTAAGTTCAAGAAACTGATATATCTCATCTGAAGTTAGAATTCTACATTCCCTTAATTCACTTTCCGTTGCGTGATATATATGATAAGAATCATAGAAATACTCAATCATTCGATATTTTTTGCCATACGGAACGGCCTCATTACTCAAAAACCAATATTGGTATTCAATAGGACTCATCAGATATGCTCCTCCCAATATTTTTTATCAAGACCTCTATAGGCAATCGCCTCCTGCAAATGAGGCAATTTAATATTCTCTGCCATATCAAGATCAGCTATTGTTCGAGCCACCTTTAAAACCTTATAATAGGTTCTGGCGGTAAGTGAATATCTGTCATACATTTGTGCCATATAATCAGATTCTGTCGTTCCAAGTGCACAGAATTTATCCATATAGTTACTTGGAATTCCGCTATTCAGCGAAAACTTGTATTTCCCATATCGTTGTCTCTGACGTTTTTGACAATCTACAACCCTTTCTCGAATTTCCTGTGAGCTTTCGTTATTTTGTTTACCTGTAATCTGCGCAAAATCAAGTGTAGGGGCCTCAACACAAATATCTATCCTGTCAAGCAATGGTTGGCTTATTTTGCCGATATATCGCATTATTGATGTGCGCGAGCAGTGGCAACGATTCATATCCGGATAGTAACCGCATGAGCATGGGTTCATTGCTGCGGCAAGCATAAAATTAGCCGGAAAAACAAAGCTGCCGTTCACTCTTGCAATATTTATCTTCTTGTCCTCAAGAGGCTGCCTTAGAATTTCAATTGTCGATTTTCTAAACTCTGTCAATTCATCTAAAAATAAAACTCCTCCGTGAGCAAGCGATATTTCCCCGGGCTTGGGGTTCATCCCTCCTCCCGTCAGTCCCTGCTCGGAAACGGTATGATGCGGACTTCTAAAGGGACGATTTGTCATAAGTCCCTTTCTTTCATCAAATTTACCACAAACCGAATATATTTTGGAAAGCTCCAATTGTTCCTCTTTAGTCATAGGAGGAAGAATAGAAGGAATACATTTGGCAACCATCGACTTTCCAGCTCCAGGCGGGCCAACCATCAAAAGATTGTGCATACCACTTACTGCCACCTCACATGCTCTCCTAAGTCCCGGCTGACCATTTATCATTGAAAAATCAAATTGTTCGTCCCATACATCCTCATCCTCATTTAAATTTTCTAAGGGCTTTTCTACATATTCTCCTGCCGTGCATAAATCTATTACATTCTGCAGCCTCTCCACACCAATTGTCTTTATTCCGGATATAAGTCTGGCTTCTCTCAAATTAGCCATCGGGACAATGGCTACCTGCAATCCATTGTTCATCGCCTCAAGCACCATAGGTAATATGCCATTAATCGGCTGAATTTTGCCATCTAAGGCGATTTCTCCACACAGGCATACACTATCTAGCTTCTCCTGTGGAATAATGCCTATGGCGCTTAAAATAGCCACTGCGATAGGCAAATCAAATCCTGACCCTGTCTTTCTTATATTTGCCGGCGACAAATTAATCGTAATTCTCTTTACAGGAAGTGCATATCCGGCATTTTTTAGGGCCGCTCGAACCCTCTCCTTTGCTTCCTTTACCTCTGATGACAGATATCCGACCATCTCAAAAATTGGCATTCCTTCAGATATATCTGCTTCAACAGAAATAAGCTTTGAGTCTATACCCAAAACAGTTGCTGTATTAACTATGCTATACAATTTAACTCCTTGTGGGATTAAATAAGAATAACTAACGCTCCTGATAAAATACCAAGAGCATTTCAAGACAAAATTTGAACTAAAAAATAATCATTCTGTCATAAGAAAAAAGACAAGAGCTATTTTACCATGCTCTTGTCTTCTTTGTAAATATTTTTTACTTTATAGGAATTACAAAGTAATTTCCTATAAAGTAAAAAAGATTTTATCGAATTCTCTCTGTCAGGCCAAGCTTCTTGTGAACCTTACGCAGAGTTTTATTTGCAAAATAAGAGGCTTTCTCGGCATTTTCTTTGATACACTCATCGATAAATGTCTTATCCTTTTCATATTCCTCGACCTTTTTGTGAAGAGGATCAAGCATATCAGCAACGGTCTCGCCAACTGCCAGCTTGAAATCGCCGTAGCCTTTTCCTGCAAACTCTGCTGCAACCTCATCCATATTCTTGCCAGTTACTACGCCATAGATTTCCATGAGATTAGAAACCCCCGGCTTGTTCTCTACATCATAGCGAACCTCAGCATCAGAATCTGTAACCGCCTTTTTGAACTTGCGAATAATGGTGTCCCTATCATCGATAAGATAGATTGTAGCATTTACATTCTCATCCGACTTTGACATTTTCTTGGTAGGCTCAGCCAATGACATTATTCTGGCTCCCGTCTTAGGAAAATAGCCTTCGGGAATAGTGAAAATATCTCCATAAATATTATTCATTCTCTCTGCTATATCTCTACATATCTCCAAATGTTGCTTCTGGTCAGCGCCAATTGGAACCAAATCTGTCTGATAAAGCAAAATATCTGCCGCCATAAGTGATGGATATGTAAATAGGCCGGCATTAATATTATCCGCATGCTTTGCAGATTTATCTTTAAACTGCGTCATACGATTAAGCTCTCCCATATAGGTAAAGCAATCCAAAATCCATCCCAACTCAGCATGAGCCGGCACATGAGACTGAAAATAAATACAATTTTTCTTGGGATCAAGGCCTGCCGCAACATACTGAGTATATATAAGTCTTGCATTCTTTCTGAACTCTGCAGGATTCTGACGAACCGTGAGTGAATGTAAATCCATTACACCAAAAAAGCAGTCATACTCCTCGTTGAGATTGACCCAGTTTTTAAGTGCTCCTATATAATTACCTATAGTCAGGCGTCCTGTCGCCTGCATTCCGCTGTATAATACTTTTCTTTCTTTTTCCATTATATTATGTCTCCAATATTATCGTTTATTATGTAGAATCTCTCTGCGTATGTATTCATTGGTATCGGCCTCGCCGTGCCTTGCAAGATGTGTAAGCATATCCTCAAGAAGCGCCTCAGTCTCAGGATGCATCATATATTTGCCCTTGCCCTTTTCATAATACTCAAGAGCACTTGTGTCAGTATATTTCTCCTTTTGATAATTCTTGCAGGCTGCAACCCTGTCTACATACATTTCTACAACGTAATTAACCGGCATCTTCATTCCGGTCATGTGATGGTCTGCATCCAATCCATAATCAATCCAATATTCGAAATGATGCTTATTCCGCCCCTTGTGATGGAGCCATGCCTTTGAAACGCCCGTATCTTCTCTTTCTGCATTATTAGGGCTTTTATCACCCTGAAAATATTTGGCTCCAACTGAAAATTCAACCCAGGAATACTTGGATAAATCATGCAACAATCCCTGTTTGTATAATCCTACTGCAAAACAGCCTTTCATAACCAAATGTCTGTGATGTGTTATAGTTTTAAAATGTTCCCATGCTTTTATCATTTATTACTCCTCCGGAAAAAACTGTCCCCTACAAAATTACACTCTGTAATTAGGACCTCCGGTAAAATCTAGCGAACCTTCATTCCCACCAATACACTAATTGAACAACCCGGTACCACTATAGACTGCTGATCATGTATTGGTTTGGGAGTAAAATCACTATTTTCATCATAATTTGCGGTATTGAAACAAATCCGCCATCGTTTTCCGGGCGCAAGTAATGGCAAAGCCATATCCACCTGGTCGTAATGATAATTGTAGCAAACAAAGACCTCTTCCTTCTCGTCTGCATAAGCACCATTATAAAGGACACCAAGCGCCTTCTGTTCCTCGCCGATAGTCATCATCCAAGGCTCAGAGCCATGAAATGACATATCAGGAAGCCCCAAATGCTTGTAATCATTCATCGTAAACGGCACCTCAGGGCGGATACATTTGTGCTCTTTTCTAAATTGAATCAATTCTGTAACAAACTTCTGAAGAAGCTTTTTATTTTTGGTCTTGGTAAATACGGTATAGCCTATCCTATTATCCTGACAATACGGATTATTATTGCCAAGATGCGTGGCAGCCATCTCATCAGCAGCGACAAACAAAGGTACAGCCTGCGACAGCATAAGAGCCGCAAAAGCATTGCGCATCTCCCTAAATCTATTGGCATTTATTACCTTTGTGGTAGACTTACCCTCGCAACCATAATTAAAGGAAAAATTGCCATTGGTTCCGTCTCTGTTTTCCTCGCCATTATCCATATTGTGCTTTTCACCATACGAATATGAATCCCATAGACTAAATCCATTAACATTAGCCATGTAATTAACAAATCCGTAGGATTGATTCTGACGGCGCATATGATTGGCAAACTGAACCATGCTACCATTCATATGATTCTGAATCTGGCGTGTCACATTCATAAATGAATCATTGTAAATGAATAAATGCTTCCTGCCGGATTCACTGCAGAGAATCTCCTCCGGAATAAATTCATAAAATATCTTGGTATCGGCCAAAAAAGCATCCTGCGAAATCCTCTCAATCGGAGCATTGCAGCCCACAATATGAAATCCGTCAATATGAAAATATCTGGAATAATATCTAAGGCATTGGATAATCAAATCATCGCTTATCTCATTTGCAAAGGAAAGCTCCATTATAACCTCCAAGCCATTGGAGTGAAGCGTAGAGACCATCTGCCGCATTCCATCACATGCACTATCACTGCCACCAAAATATGAGGCCTTCGGCGCAAAATATGAGGCCTGTCCGAATCCCCAATAATTAATTTTGCCTGTGTATTCAATTATATTCTTGCGGCGTCCGCTTGAGGAAATAGTCATCTTATTTTCAAGATAAAGCTCCTCAAAATCATAGATAGGCATTATCTCGACAGAAGTAACCCCCATACCCTTGATATATGAGAGCTTAGAAAGAAGGCCCTTATATGAGCCTATTCTAGATTCAGCCATGGAAAACCCCGCTGTAAACCCGCGCATATGAAGCTTATAAAGAATCATATCAGAAGGCTCAATATCGACATAGGAATCCTTCCAATTCTTCTCGATGTGGGAAATGCCGGAATATACTCTGAATCTGCCTGCTGATCTGGAGTCGATATCAGCCCATGTGTCTCTTCCTACTACAGCTGTGCAATAGGGGTCAAGAGAAAGCTCAGAGTCTTCTTTTATTAGATAGCAGATGTCATCAACAGGAATGTCGCTAACCTCAACTGAATAAACATTACCAAGAGAATATTCCCTCGTAAGCAAAATATCCTCAATATGATGCTTTGTTTTCTTGTCATATAGAATAATCGATATCTGTGATGTAGAAGGAGAAGCCGATATGGTAAAAACAACCCTGTCCTTGCCAATAATTCTCGGGCCAAACTCCTGGAAATCTCCGCGTATAACCTTCATAAAAAGCCCCATCTATAGTGTATTGCCTAGTAATCATCTCTAATTATACTCTGATGATAATGAAAATCACTATAAGATTCACACAAATATCAACAAAAAGACAACTAATTAGACTAGACATAATTCTTGCTGCATTATATCATAAGAACATGTCACGAACAAATTATTTTTCAAAGGAGTAACTATGGACGAAAATCAAGTATTTCCTGTAGATAACGAAGATGACGACGTTGTTGTCACTCTCAGCCTCGACGATGGCAGTGAGGTCACCTGTGAGATTATTACAATCTTCGACCTGGGTGACCGTGATTACATTGTTCTCATACCACTCGACGATAAGGGCGAGCCAAATGAGGCGGGCGATGTATATATCTATCGTTACATGGAGGATGAGACAGGCGCTCCATCCCTAGACAATATCGAGTCAGACGAGGAATACGATGCAGTATCAAAGCGTTTTGACGAGGTTATGTCTGAGGATTATGATGAGCAGTAGTCTTCCCACAGAATTCATTTATAAATCGGGATGGAAATACTCTGTCCCGATTTTTTGTTTTGACATATGTGAGATATAAATTACGCTTTGTTCTTGTAACACCAACGTAAAACAATCTCCTCTCACCCTCGAGCTCACTTTTTTCGGTCGCTTTACGGCTTGGCATAACCCCCTCATTCATCCCTACAATAAATACATTCTTAAACTCCAGCCCCTTGCTTGAATGAAGCGTATATAAACCAACTTTCCCAGTCTTATCAATCACTTTGTTTTGATTTTCATAATCTATTTTCAACCTGAGAAAATTAATTTTTTCAATGGCTTTTTTTATTGTACGACAATCCTTTATAACCTCCATAAAAAATCCCATCGTCTCTCTTAATTCAGCTATCTCTATGTCGTTTTTTGCCGCATGTTCCTGCAAAAAGCTTTCATATCCCATCATTTTGTTTATATAATTGGCTGCTGCATAAGGAGACATTTTGGATATCAAATTAAAATCCCTCTCAAGCCCCTCTACCTTCATAACCATCTGACTGTTGAAATCATAAAAGCGCTTCATGGATGCAAAACTGCATTCTCCCTCTAGTGCCTGTCGATTAAAATATCTGTTAGGTCTATTTATTATCCTAAGCATTCTGGCGCGAGTACCATTGCCGATAGCAATTTGAAAGTATGCCTCCATATCCTGAAAAATAAAATGCGAATATATATTAGGCGATTTTTCCTTCAAATAAAACGGGATATTATCCTTTATAAAAGACTCAATAATAAAGCCTGCGTCACGATGATTACGATACAAAATCGCTATATCATCCGGAGCATTATCTTTACTCAATAAATTTTTAATTTCATCAACAATGTATGACGCCTCAGATAATTGATCATCGCAATCTCTTACGATAATCCCTCCCTCATCATTAATAGCCTCGATATCCTTTAAAAATCGTGTAGTATTATTCGCAATCAAATGTCCGGCATTTTCAACCACATTACTTGGATTGCGATAGTTTACATTCAAAAGAATACGCCTGCAGCCTTCAAAATCCTCAGAAAACCTCTGCATTATGGTAGGATCGGCGCCCCTAAAACCATATATCGACTGATCATCATCTCCCACACAAAACAGGTTCTTAGTCCTGGCTGATAGCATCTTTATAAGCTCATACTGAATATTATTCATATCCTGCATCTCATCAACCATAAAATAAGAAAATCTCTTCTGCCATCGCTTCAACACCTCTGGCTTTGTATTAAATAGGTTGTATGTCAGTCCCAACATATCATCAAAATCAATAAGTCTATACTTTTGCTTTAAGCGACCATAGGCTTCGTACACCATAGTCAAATCGCGATTTTCAAACTGTTTGGACTCATATCCTGTGATTCCCTCAGGACGATTTCCTATTACTGACAATTCTGTGCCGTACGCACCTATGGACTCCTCTCCATTTGTTTTGACATTTGCAAGTAAAATAGCTTCTTTTATAATTTTGTTCCTTTGATTCCCCATAAGAATATCTGTGGATTTCAATCCAAATTCCCTTTGCAATATCCCCCAAAACAAAGAATGGAACGTTCCAAAGACAACGGATGCTTCATCATCCATGAGCCTATTGAAACGTTCCTTCATTTCTTGTGCAGCAGCTTTGGTAAATGTTATAACCAAAATCTGAGAACCGGAAATACCTGTTTCAATAAGTCCTTTTATGCGTAGTGTAATAACAGCAGTTTTGCCACTGCCTGGTCCTGCCAAAACAAGGCAGGGTCCCTCAGTAAAATCAACTGCTGACTGTTGTGGGTCATTTAGCAACATATAGCCTCCTAAATGCCCTTTCATAGCCTAAAAAAACAAATATCCCCTAAATTAAATATTACTTACTCAGCTTTTCGATAGCTGCTTTTATACGTTTGATTGATTCTTCTTTTCCAAGAATCTCCATTAATTCTGTTGCTCCGCCTGGTGTCATCTGCTTTCCTGAGACAGCAGTACGAACCGGCCAAAGAACATAGCCGTTTTTATATCCATGCTCTGACGCAAAACCTGAAAGAAGAGCATACAAAGCATCGTTAGAATAATCATTATGAGCCTCAAGCACAGGAAGAAGCTCTTTTAAAACTGAAAGTGATGACTCCTCATTAGTCTTCATTTTCTTGTGAGTGTACATAGATGTATCGTAATCAGGTACCGCATCAAAGAAATCAACGTGCTCTTTGATATCCGGGAATATCTCAATACGAGTCTTAACCATCTGTGCAATCTTCTTGAGGTCATAATCGCCTTTAATATATTCCTTGAGGTATGGCTCAGCCATCTCGTAGAATCTGTCAAAATCCATAGCCTTCATATATTCGCCGTTCATCCACTTGAGCTTTGTGATATCAAAGACAGCAGGTGACTTGGAAATACGATGATAATCAAATTCTTTGACAAGCTCCTCCAGTGAGAAAATCTCATTATCATTCTCAGGCGACCATCCGAGCAAAGCGACAAAATTGACAACAGCCTCTGTCAAAAATCCCTGCTCAATCAAATCTTCGTATGACGAGTGGCCTGAACGCTTAGAAAGCTTTTGATGCTCCTCATTGGTAATGAGAGGACAATGAATGTACTTAGGAACCTCCCAACCAAAAGCCTCATATAATCTATTATACTTTGGAGATGAAGAAATATATTCATTTCCTCTGACAACATGTGTAATACCCATCAAATGGTCATCTACGACATTTGCAAAATTGTATGTAGGATAACCGTCTGACTTTATGAGAATCATATCATCAAGCTCGGCATTATCTACCGTAATATCTCCATATAATTCATCTACAAATGTAGTAGTGCCTGTCCTTGGATTATTCTGACGGATAACATAAGGCTTGCCGGCTGCAAGATTAGCCTCTACCTCTTCCTTGGAAAGATGTAGGCAATGCTTATCATAGATGGAAATCTCCTTGTCACCAATGACCTGCTTGCATTCCTCGAGTCTATGCTCGTCACAGAAACAATAATATGCCTCTCCCTTGTCGATAAGCTGCTTGGCATACTCAAGGTAAATGCCCTGAGCCTGACGCTCTGACTGAACATAAGGACCTACGCCCTTGTCCTTGTCCGGGCCCTCGTCATGTACAAGTCCTGTAGCTGCAAGTGTTCTATAGATAATATCAACCGCGCCCTCTACTAATCTCTCCTGATCAGTATCCTCTATTCTGAGGATAAAATCGCCGCCCTCATGCTTTGCAACAAGATAAGCATATAAAGCTGTACGAAGATTTCCAACATGCATACGTCCTGTTGGCGATGGGGCAAATCTGGTTCTTACTTTACTCATTCATCTTTCCTCTTAAACTAAAAATTTAGGACTGTAAAAGCTACAGTCCTAGATAATTTTATACCATAATTAATATTTTTCAACTACAATTTAAAACAATTATTGAGATGAATCCGAAGAGTCAGAGTCTGCGGAACCCGGGCCATCTCCATTGTCCTGTGGCATACCTTTGCCACCTCCCTTTCCAAAATCACCATCATCCGGCGCCTGTCCACGCGATGGCATTTCTTCATCAGAATTCATACCCGGACCACCGCCCATATCACCGCCTGGGCCGCCACCCATGCCGCCCATGCCTTCATCAGAACCTCCTGCCTCTACAACCTGAGAATCTACAGTGAATTCTAATGCAGATGTACCACCCGAATAGGTTCCATTCTCGTAATATCCATATTCATCAGAATCACCCTCGATAGTACCTCCGGTGTAAATTGTATAGGTCTCGCCCGAAGTAAGGTTTGCAGTGGAGATAATCATAGTATTACCGGATACGGTAGGCTCAATTGCAAAAACCGTATTTCCATCAGAATCTAAGATTCCTATTGTATCTCCGGCACTAAAGCTACCATAAACTACCGTAACCTGAGAACCACTTTCGTCAATAGGACTATTAACATCACCGATAGCAATTACTGTTCCTCCGTTAATTATTACACTTGAATTATCAGCATCTATTCCACCTTCAGGTGTTCCTCCGCCCATTGCATAAACTAAACCGCCATTTATGACTATACAACCATCATAATTGCCATTACAATCTATTGCATCGCCATTTGTGCAGGTAACATACATCGTACCACCATTTATTTCAATGTAAGTACCTGCGTTCAAACCATCATCAGCAACCGCGATATCAATATTTCCACCATTGATATACAGGCTTCCCTTGGCTTCGATACCCTCATCATCGCTGGTACCGGTAATAGTCCCTCCGTTAATAACCAGCATATCCTCGCTCTCCATAATATCTGAAGGCGCCGTGACATTGATAGTTCCTCCATCAATACAAACGAGATCATTTGCATGAATTCCATCTGTTCCATATGAGGTAATATCAATAGTGCCATCCTCAATATATAGCTTGTCATCTGAAACTATGCCATGCTGATGATTGGCAGTAATATTAAGAGATCCGGAACCAAGAATAATGATATCATCCTCGCAGGATATTACGCCCTTACCGATTTCCTCACCTGTAGAAGAATCTGTAACATAGGTAGAACCATCCGTCAGATAGTTAGTAGTATCGTCTGCAAGTTCAATATAAAGATTCTTTACATTAGCTCCATAAATAACCGGGCCGTCATCATTTGTTAAATCCACTCCATTGAGAATAATTTTTACATTTTCGTCGGTATCAACCACAATACATGCATCAGAAGATGTACCTGTAATTGTATATGCTCCGCCTTCTGTTATATATAAAACGCCATCCTCATCACTACATCCGCTTCCATCAATTGCCATTGTAGAATCAGAAAAAATAATTGTAGCCATGGATTCCCAGTCGGTTTTTATCGTCAGCTCGCTATATTCACTGCTAGCCTCAACAGTCTCTGTAGCCTCACCTGTAGTAGATGAATCCTCCGAATCAAGAGATGCCGAACAAGCTAAAAGGCTGACGGACATCATCATCAAAAACATTCCTGTAACAATTTTTCTTTTCATAATTAAATTCCTCAGCTCATTTTAAGTGCTACTGTTTCAATTCTCTTATCTTAAAACAATTCTTTGTAGATACGATAATTTAAAAACATTTTACAATTCTTCAGCTTCATTTGCATCACATCTGCCACAAACAACTGTCAAATTACCGTTTCTCATGCGAATCTCATCTATAAATGCTCTTTCTTCCGCATCATTTTTTAGACGGATTTTGTAATTAATCTCATACATTGAACCCATATTTGTTGTTTTAACAACTACCTGCTTGTGTGATTTTGTATACTTTTCAAACAAATCATCAAATATACCGGTATAATCAAGATTTTCAGGGATTGTTACCCTCAAATCCTTTTCTTCTGTATCATTTTCAGCGTATCTGGTTGCAGCAAGCACAAAATGTACCAGGCAAATAACTGCTGTAAGTCCTGCAGCAAGAACCGGCTCGCCTACCGCACATACAATACCAACTGTCATTGCAAAGAAAATAAATCCAATGTCGCGTGAGCTTCCCTGCAAAGATCTGAATCGAACAAGAGAAAATGCGCCAACTACCGCAATACTTGTTCCAAAATTGCCATTTACTGCCAGTAGTACTATACATACCAACACAGGTAGAATAATAAGTGTTCTGGCAAAATTCTTTGACTTTTTGCCGGTGAGCATATATGTCCATGATATTACTAAACCAAGAACGCCCGCTACTGCTGAATACAATACTACAAGACTTGTAGAAATTTGTGTTGTACTAGTGTCTGATAATGCTGATAAAATTGATTCCATGATATAACTCCTTTAACTAATATCAAAAATTTGTAACTCTTACTTTATTTGTTGTTTTTCTAATGAAAAACCTAAATCAACAGGTTTTTGATTTTCCTCAGAAAATCAAGAACCTGACAATACCAACATTTATCCGAA